>Ga0265294_10007372_pt1 | contig 13050 bp, 10 predicted proteins | sample MunlanPumphouse3_FD_192504 | JGI IMG/M metagenome (GOLD analysis project Ga0265294, IMG submission 192504) | Groundwater microbial communities from a municipal landfill in Southern Ontario, Canada - Pumphouse #3 | ecosystem: Environmental > Aquatic > Deep subsurface > Groundwater | place... | reverse complement strand
TCTTACTTTTTTTCTTTTTTGTTGCATATGAAATAACATACATTAAAGTTTCTTCATATTGATATTCATCTTCAATATCCATAATATCAAATATTTGATTATTTTCATTCAAATACTTAACATCTATATTCATAACTTTCAATGTATCTAGTAATTTTAATATTCTTTGAATTTTTTCTTCAGATATATCTTCACCAAACTTACTAATTAAAAATTCAATTGTGTTTAATGTTATACCTTTTTCATTCTTTAAATAGCTCCAAAATCCACCCATATTATTCTCCTATCCAGCTATAATGTAGCTAATCTTTCTTTAGCTTTATTAAGCATTTCTATATACTTCTCTCTTTTTTCTTTTTCTTCAGCAATCTTTTGCTCAGGTGCTTTTTCAACAAACCCTTTATTTACAAGCATCTTATCTACTCTTAAAATTTCAGCTTCATATTTTTTAATTTCGTTTTCAATTCTTATTTTTTCTTGTTCGAAATCTACTAAATCTCCTAATGGTATATATATTTCTATTTCCGGAACAATTATAGAAACAGATTTTTTATCTATATTAATCTTTGTATCAACAATTGTATATGACTCAATGTTTATTAATTTTTTTAATAATTCTATTGAATCTTTAATAAGTTCTTTCTTTGTTGTAGTAACAAATATCATTGATGTTTTCTTTGATGGAGCAACGTTCATGTTTGCTTTTAAATTTCTAACATTCTTAACGATATCTTTAATTACTTCAACAGCACTTTCTTCTTTTTTATAATCATATTCTTCTTTATATAAAGGCCAATCAGATACCATAATACTTACATTTTTACTATTTAATGTCTGATAAATTTCTTCAGTAACAAATGGTGCATATGGATGTAATAATTTTAAACTATTATTTAGAACAGTATATAATACATATTCAGCTTCTAATTTATTTTCACATTTTTCATCATATAATCTTGATTTAACCATTTCAATATACCAATCACAAAATTCAAACCATAAGAAATCATATATCTTTTGTACTGCTATACCAATATCATATTTATCTATACAAATTGTTACATCTTTTATTAAATCATTTAATTTACTTAATATCCATTTATCTTCAACTGTAAATTTTTTAGTATCTACTTTATCAAAAATTTCCTTCATATCCATATTGCTAATAACAAACTTAGATGCATTCCAAATTTTATTTAAAAAGTTTCTACTTAATTCAAGTTTCTCTTCAGAATACTTAATATCATTTGCTAAAGATATATTTAATGTTAAAGATAAACGAAGCACATCTGCACCATATTTATCTATAACCTCAACTGGATCAACGCCATTACCTAATGACTTAGACATTTTCCTACCTTGAGCATCTCTAACCAATCCATGCATCAAAACATCTCTAAATGGTATTTGACCTGTATACTCTAATCCTGAAAATATCATTCGTGCAACCCAGAAAAATATAATATCATAACCTGTAACTAATACATTTGTTGGATAGAAATATTTAAAATCTTCTGTTTGTTCAGGCCAACCCATTGTAGAAAATGGCCATAATGCAGAACTAAACCATGTATCTAATACATCTTCATCTTGCTTTATTTCTGTACTCCCACATTTATCACATTTATCTGGCATTTCACTTGTTACCATAATATTACCACATTCGCAATAATATGCTGGTATTCTATGTCCCCACCATAATTGTCTAGATATACACCAATCTTTTATATTTTCCATCCAATTATAATATGTCTTTTCATGTCTTTCTGGTATAAATTTAATTTGTCCATTTTTTACAACATCTATTGCAGGTTTTGCTAAACCTTCCATTTTTACAAACCATTGATTTGAAATTAATGGTTCAACATCTTTATGACATCTGTAGCAAGTTCCTACATTATGATTATATTCTTCAATCTTAATTAATGTACCTTCTTCTTGTAAATCTTTAACCATAACTTCTCTTGCTTCATATCTGTCTAATCCTTCATATCTACCACCATTAGAGTTTATTTTTCCATCATCAGTAAATACTTTTATAATATCCAAATTATGCTTTTGACCTATTTCAAAATCATTTGGATCATGTGCTGGGGTAATCTTTAAAGCACCTGTACCAAATTCTATATCTACATATTCATCACCAATAACTGGTATTTCTCTACCTACTAAAGGCAATATAACTGTTTTACCTATAAACTTACTAAATCTTTCATCTTTTGGGTTAACAGCAACGGCCGTATCTCCTAATAACGTTTCTGGTCTTGTTGTTGCAACAATAACAAAATCTGATGAATCTTTAAATTTATATTTTATATACCATAAATGACCTAACTTATCTTCATATTCAACTTCTGCATCAGATATTGATGTTTTACATGTTGGACACCAATTTATCATTCTTTCGCCTTTATATATTAAACCTTCATTATATAATTTAATAAATACATATTCAACAGCTTTCGATAAACCTTCATCCATTGTAAATCTTTCTCTTGACCAATCACATGAACAACCTAATTCTTTTAATTGACTAATTATTGTTCCACCATATTTTGCTGTCCAAGCCCAAGCTTCTTCTAAAAAATTTTCTCTTCCCAAATCTTCTTTTTTTATCCCTTCAGATGCTAGCTTTTGTACTAACTTTGCTTCTGTTGCTATTGATGCATGATCAGTTCCTGGTATCCATAATGCATTATATCCTTGCATTCTTTTTGTTCTAATTAAAATATCTTGTAATGTATTAACCAATGCGTGTCCTATATGTAATTGTGATGTTACGTTTGGTGGTGGAATAACTATTGTATATGGTATCTTAGTTACATCTGGTTTTGCAGTAAAATATCCATTTTCCATCCACTCTTTATATATTCTTTTTTCATAATCTTTTGGATTAAATTTATTTTCCATTTTATTTTCCTCCTTAAATATTAAAACATGCTAAAACTAAACCGACACAGCACACGACGACTCCAACGATTTTTAATCCTTTAGTTGCATTATTAATATCCCCATTAGGAAAATTCTTTTTAACAAAACTTCTTGCCATATAAACCATATTAACTCCAATAAGTATTAATAAAAAAGCCAATATTAATAGTATGTATTCTAAATGCATTTATATCTCTCCTTTATATATATAAATATACTATTTTTTTAAGTAATAGTCAATAAAATACTGTTTTTTAACAAATATGTAAATAAAATATTATTATATTGTAACATTTAAATAGTATTTTTATAATCTTTAAAAAATAAACAAAGAAAAAATTCTTTGTTTACCATGAAATTAATGTATTTTGTAAAGTTTGATTTACTTCTACACAATACTTATAATCTTCTAGAAGTCTTTTAAGTATTGGTAATACTGTATAGTCTACAATGCATTCATGAAGCTTATGTTCTTTTGCTTCCTTAATTGATAAAAATGTATCTTTAAACTGCACTTTTTGAACAATTTTTCTTGCTTCAAACTTGTTCATATTGAAATGCTCTGGTTTACCTTCAAATAAATCAATTATACTACAATTACTTATATTATTTTTGTAATAATAAATCCCTTTTTTATTATCATCTTTATCCCAAGTAATAAACATATATGATTGACTATTAAATTTTGATTCATATGGATAAATATATACATACACATCATAACCTAATTTTGCAAGTAAATCTGCTGTTTTTTGACTAACTTCACTAGCAGATTTATATGTTAATCTGCCTTTGTTTGCATAACGCTTTATTTCAAGCATTATTTCTTCAAATTCTTTCATTTTAAAACCTAACTAAATTTACTAAAATATTATATCACAAAAGAAATAATATTACAAATATATTGACATAACAATATTTTTTTATTATAATAATTATGTTATACATCATTATAACACCAGTAATCTAATAATTTAGATTACAACTCTTACAGTTGTTACACATTATTAACAACTCAAACTTAAGCATTCTGTAACAAAACAAAAGAAAAGAATGTATTACTCAGTATGAATCTTTTATTGAATAGCTACGTTCATAAAATTTCATAAAACACATCATACGCCAACATAATTATTAATTATGTACAATCCTGTAAGCATTCAACATTTTGTGCTGGTCACACATTGAATAAGTGCTCATTTATATAGTAAATGAGATTTATTCACAAGGATTCCATACAGTACATTGGATAAGTAACCATTTATATAATAAATGATACCTATCCTCTTTTGTTTTTATATAAAAAATAAAATTTAGTATTCTTAAAACTCTATGAAAAAACAAGTAAATGATATTCATTTACTTGTTTTACAACCTATAATTTTAAGAATACTAAAATATTTTTTCGTATCCTTCTGGTAATAATTCTTTAAATTTTTTTACACATATCCTTTTATTATCATCTAAATATATAATTTCTATATTAGGACAAAACATTAACATTAATTGTCTACATATACCACAAGGAGTTGTTTTTACCAATGTGTCTATCCCTCCAACAATTGCAATTTTCAAAAATTCCTTTTCATTAGCTTCAATAGCTTTATATATAGCTAATCTTTCAGCACAAATTCCTAATATTAAATACTGTGGATCTTCAATATTTATCCCTGTATATACTTTACCACTTTTTGTAAGTAACGCTACACCCACCTTAAAATTTGAATATATTGCTTTTGAATTTTGTCTTGCATTTTTTGCCAATTCAATTAATTCTTCATCATTCATATTTATAATCCTTTATATATAATAATAAATTCAATTAATATTTATTTTTGCTTTATAACAGCTTGTGCTGCAGCTAATCTTGCTATAGGTACTCTATATGGAGAACAAGAAACATATGTTAATCCAATTTTATTACAAAATTCTATTGAAGCTGGATCACCACCATGTTCACCACAAATTCCCATTTTAATATCTTCTCTTGCCATCTTACCTAATTTAGCTGCTGTTTCGATAAGTTTACCTACTCCTTTTTGATCCAACTTAGCAAATGGATCTGATTCAAATATTCCTTTATCATAATATTCACCAATAAATTTACCAGCATCATCTCTTGAAAATCCATAAGTCATTTGTGTTAAATCATTTGTACCAAATGAGAAAAATTCAGCTTCTTTTGCAATTTCGTAAGCAAGCAATGCTGCTCTTGGTATTTCAATCATTGTTCCAACACTAAATTTAATATCTGAATTCCTTTGACTTTGTATTTCTTTAGCCGTATTTAAAACTATATTTTTAACATATCTTAATTCTTTTTCATCACATATTAATGGTATCATTATTTCAGGTTCAACAACTATGCCTTCATTTGCAAGATTTATCGCAGCTTCAATAATTGCTCTTGTTTGCATTTTTGCAATTTCAGGATATGTAACTGCTAATCTACAACCTCTATGACCCATCATTGGATTGAATTCTTTTAATCCTTCAACTACATCTTGCAATTCCTGAAATGACATATTCATATCTTTTGCAAGTGCATCAATCTCTTCTTTTGTATGTGGTACAAACTCATGCAAAGGTGGATCTAATAATCTAATTGTTACTGAATAACCCTTCATTTCTTTAAACAATCCTTCAAAATCTTGCCTTTGCATTTCTAATATTTTAGATAATGCTTTTTCTCTTTGCTCAGTTGTTTTAGATACTATCATTTCTCTAATAGCAAATATTCTATCTGGTTCAAAAAACATATGCTCTGTTCTACATAACCCAATTCCTTCAGCACCAAAATTATATGCAACCTTTGCATCTTTTGGAGAATCAGCATTTGCTCTTACTTTTAATTTTCTAATACTATCTGCCCATGACATAATTGTTGCAAAATCGCCAGATAATGTTGCTTCCATTGTTTGAATTTTACCTAAATATACATTACCAGTTGAACCATCTAATGAAATAAAATCGCCACTTTTTACTTTTGTTCCATCTCTTAATTCAAAATACTTTTCTGCTTCATTTATAATTAACTCTCCACAACCAGCTATACAACAAATTCCCATTCCTCTTGCAACAACTGCAGCATGTGATGTCATACCTCCACGAACTGTTAATATACCTTTACAAATATTCATGCCTTCAATATCTTCTGGTGACGTTTCTAAACGAACAAGTATTAATTCTTTTTCCCCATTATCATGCAACTGTGTGGCTTCTTCAGCAGAAAATACAACTTTACCATATGCAGCACCAGGTGATGCAGGTAATCCTGTAGCAACTTCTTTTGATTCTTTTAAAGCTTTTAAATTAAATATTGGATGAAGTAATTGATCTAATTGTTTTGGCTCAATTTTTAATAATGCTTCTTCTTGTGTACATTTATTTTCACTTACTAAATCTACCGCAACTTTTAATGCAGCTAATGCAGTTCTTTTTCCATTACGAGTTTGTAATAAAAATAGTTTACCTTTTTCAATAGTAAATTCCATATCCTGCATATCTTTAAAATATTCTTCAAGTTTGTTTGCATAACTTACAAATTCTTCATATACTTCTGGCATTTCATTTTTTAATTGCTCAACAGTTTGTGGTGTTCTAATGCCTGCAACAACATCTTCCCCTTGTGCATTCATTAAATATTCACCATAAAGTTTTCTTTCACCAGTTGATGGATTTCTTGTAAATGCAACACCTGTACCACAGTCATTACCCATATTTCCAAATACCATTTCTTGAACATTAACTGCTGTTCCCCAATCACCCGGAATATCGTTCAATCTTCTATATACAATAGCTCTTGGATTATCCCATGATCTAAATACAGCTTTTATAACCTCATTCATCTGGGAAACTGGATCTTGTGGAAAATCTACATTCATTTCTCGTTTATATAACTCTTTAAACTTAGTAACTAATTCTTTTAAATCATTAGCATCTAATTCTGTATCATGTTTTACACCTCTTGTAGATTTCATTTCATCTATTATTTTTTCAAATTTAGATTTTTGTATTTCCATTACAACATCACTAAACATTTGAATAAATCTTCTATAGCTATCATAAGCAAATCTTTCATTCTTTTTTGCTATACCAACTACAACTTCATCATTTATACCTAAGTTAAGAACTGTATCCATCATTCCAGGCATAGATACTCTTGCACCAGATCTTACTGATACTAATAATGGATTTTCTACATTACCAAATTGCTTACCAGTAACTTCTTCCAATATTCTTAAATTTTTAATTATCTCCTCTTGTATTTCAGGAGATATTTGTTTGTTATCTGTATAGTACTGAGTACAAGCTTCTGTTGTTATTGTAAATCCTTTTGGTATTGGTAAACCCAATGACGTCATTTCTGCTAAATTAGCTCCCTTGCCTCCTAATAATTCACGCATCTTAGCATTTCCTTCATTGAATAAATATACATATTTTTTATTACTCATTTTTTCCTCCCATATATTTTATATAAAAATAAACACAATGCAATATATCATTTGTGTTTATTCAAAATAATCAACAATTTATAATGATAACTAGAAAATAATTCTAATTTAATTGAATAGAAAAACAACAAATGTATATCTATATATTTTAAGTATTAGATGTTAATACTTTTATTCAAAATTATTATATCATAAGAAAAATATAAAATACAATAAAAAGAACTTTTTTATTGTATTTGTAATATTTTTGTAATAATATAATATATATACTTATAAAAATATAAGTATTCTAGTTATTAAATATGAACTTTTCTAAAACATCTGCAACTCCATCATCATTATTAGATGGTGCAATATAATCTGCTTTTTGTTTATACACATCAGCTGCATTACTCATAATAGCACCTAATCCAGCATTTTGAGCCATTAAAATATCATTTGCATTATCTCCTATTGCAATTATTTCTTCATCTTTAATGTTCAAAATATTTGCAATATGTTTTATTGAATTCCATTTATCTACATTTGGTTTTGATACTTCAGTATAATAATATTTTACATTAACTTTTTCAGAACCAACTGAAATTATCTTATGTGATGCATGGGATACATCTAAAACTTGAATTGTTCTAATTGCTCTAAGTTTTCTAATTATACTATTAAATATACTTTTATCTTTATCACAAATAGTAATTTTTGAAACATTATTATGTATCTTTCTCTTAATTTCATCTTCTAAATTACTACATAAAACAATTTTATTTTTCTTTGCATCTGGTAATTCCCTATTTTGTGAATTATAGAATAAAACATTATATTCTATTTTCTCTGTTAAAATATCTTCTAATGTATATACATTAAAGCTAATAGAATTTTCTTTACAAATTCTTATAACATTTTCAACAGATCTATCACCTATACAATCTGTATAAATATCTTTATCCTCAGCAATGTCGTGAATAACTGAACCATTACCAGCAATAACATATTTATTTAACCCTATATTTTTTGCATAAAGCAAAGTTGAACTTGTAATACGACCTGATGCTAGCACAACAACTACTCCAATTTCTTGTGCTCTTAACAATACCTCTTTTGTTCTTTGTGTTATTTCTCCATAATCATTTAATAACGTTCCATCAATATCAATTGCTACCAACTTATACATTCTATATCTCCCATTTAATTAATCTATCAAATATTGTTGCAACCTCTGCCCTTGTAATTGTTTGTGTTGGTCTAAATGTATTATCTTCATAACCAACAATAACATTATTATTATATGATGTTATTATTTCATTAATAAATCTATTATTCTCAATATCTGTTAATAACATATCTTTATTTTCACATAATACTTTAAATCCTATTTCAGGATTGATTTCTTGATCATTTAAAATTCCATCTGTAGGTTGTTTCAAAAATGGTGCTAATAAAGCGACAACTTCTTCCCTTAATATTGGTGCATTCATATTTAAATTCTCACCAAAAACATAATTTATAGTTTTTGAGCCAGCTCCATTTTGTGTATCTTGAGCATAAAATGCTAAATGTTTCATTAAACTATCATAATCGGATTTTGACCAATTTTCTTCAAAATCTATAGGATAATATAAATCAGTAATTTCATAATAATACATATTTAAATGTTCTAGCATTCTAGATAGCATACAAATAAATTCTATTCTTGTAACTTGATTATTAGGTTTAAAGGTTTTATCCTCATAACCATTTATTATATTAAAATCATACAAATCTTCTACGTAAGTTCTCGCCCAATGTTTATTTACATCTTCAAAATATGTAATATCATCTAATGTTATTGTTTTTTCATAATTTAATAATTCTATAGAATTATTCCATTGTATTTCATTAATCTTATAATCATATACACCTTCAACAACATATAATGATGGATCTGGTAATTGTAAAAATCCTTTTAAATATGGTTGCTTAGTACCATCAAAATAATATTCTGCAGTAACTTCACAAGGTACCCATCCTACTTCATCTACATATATCTCTGGCCATGCATGATAAACTTTTCTTGAATCAATTTCTACATTTTTCTCTAAAATATCTGCATTATATCCAGTAATAACTCTAGCTGGAATATTTAAAGCTCTACATAAAGCTACAAACAAAGTAGAATATTCTTCGCATACCCCTCTACCATTTTGCAATGCAGATAAAGCACCTTTATTCCTGTAAGCATCTGATGTATCATATGTAATATACATATTTACAAATTCAAAAAGCTTTTGCACAATCTCCAAAGAAGTTTCACAACCTTGAGCTAATTCTTGAGCTTTTGCAATTATTAATGGATCATTTGACTCTATTCTATTATCTGGTTGAATATAATCTTGTAACTCACGCTCAGAATAAATTATTTTTGAATCAGCAAAACCATCTACATCATCCGTTGTTTGAACTTTCTTTACGATATTTATAACAAAATCTTCATTTTCTCTTCCAATAAATGCATATTTATTAAATGTTAATATTTGGTTTCCATAATCATAATTACCATATAAATCATCCTCTGATTTAATCTTATAATCTGGAACCAATTCATATAATGTTGGTTCTATATTTACATTTCCTTTTGCATAAGAACAAGCATTAATATTACCTATATTTATATTTACAAAAGCATTACTAGGCACAGTATCTCCTATATGAAATATATATGTATCAGTTACAGTATAAGATGCAACTTTCGCATATGCCATCGTTGATGCAATTACTAAAATTATTATTGTTAAAATTACTATTCTATATTTACTCACATTATCACCAATGTTATTTTATTATATATCTTTCATAAATACAATAGTTATAAATATTTTTCATGACTTTTCAATATAAACTTGCAAAATCTTTTAAATTAGTGTATAAATATATGCAGGAGGCGATTATGATTAATAATAATTTAGAAAAATTTTATGAATTAAGAAATCTATATCCCGTTTTTATTTTTAAGAATTATGAAATAAATAATTTAGATACTTATTATGAAATAGATTACTATTATTCTATAAATAATCAAATAGATTTTTGCAATACAATCAAAATACAGAAAAAAAAATTCAAATATAGTACAGATATAAATTCAAATTACATAAAAAATATAATCTTTAATTTAGGAATAGTTGAAGGAATTAGTTATTACAAAACAACATGTAGCCCAATATATAAAATAGAATGTGGAACATTGGATTCTTATCAAAAAGATTGGTGGCAAAAATTAATATACAATGGGCTTGGTGAATTAAGATATGTTAATGGATTCTCAGAAATGCCAATGAAAGAATTTATTATAATTGAAGCTTTAGAAGATAATACAGATAATAAAATACCAGAAGAAATCACTAAAAATTTTAAAGGTAACTTAATTCCTATTGGTGGTGGTAAAGATAGTATAGTAACTCTAGAATTACTAAAAAAATATAATAATGCACCTTTTATGTTTTTCCATAAAAGAGTTGCTTCATATGAAACTTGTTTTACTTATGGTTTTAAGAATCAAGACATTTTTGAAATTGATAGATATCTTGATGATGATATGCTTGAAATGAATAAAAAAGGATATATAAATGGACATGTCCCTATTTCAGCAATGATTGCTTTTTCATCTTACTTAGCTGCTGTACTATTAGGGAAAAAATATATAGTATTATCTAATGAAGCAAGTAGCAATGAAGGAAATATTCCTGGAACTAATATAAATCATCAATATTCTAAAAGCTTTGAATTTGAATCAGATTTTAATAATTATGTTACAAAATATTTTTCTAAAGATATACAATATTTTAGTTTATTAAGACCTATTAGTGAATACCAAATTACTAAACAATTGGCTAAATATCCAAAATATTTTCCTATTTTTAAAAGTTGTAACGCTGGTATTAAAGAGAATAAATGGTGTTGTAAATGTTCAAAATGCTTATTCGTCTATTCCCTTTTATTGCCAATAATAGGTGAAGAAAAAACAATAAAAATATTTAATTCAAATCTATTAAATGATATTGAACTAAATGATATTTTCGAAAAACTAATTGGCATACAGTGTGAAAAACCTTTCGAATGTGTTGGTACAAAAGAAGAAATACTTTTCGGATTAAAAACATATATCAAAAATAATAATAAATTACCTATATTACTAGAAAAACATAAAGAATACATTGAGAATTATAATATTTCTATAAATTTTAATACATACTTCAATAATGAAAACTTAGTACCAAAAGAATATTTAAAAATACTAGAAAAAGAAATTTTGTAACTATTTTATATTAGATATAAAATAATTATCTAATCTCAAATATTATTTAAATATATTAAAAAGTACACCTTTTTTAAGATGTACTTTTAACTATTTAAACTGCTAAATTATTTATAATAATTTAAATATTGTTGTATAACAATATTTTTTTCTTTGTTTCGGTTATATCTTTAATTAAAGAATCAATTTGACTATCATACATAGAATTAATGGCTTTTAAATCTTCCATTTTCATGTCCTCTAACGCTATTTCTCCACATTCATATTTTTCTTTTAATAATTTTATAGCATTCTTTTTTTCATCATGTTTTAATGAATTAATAAAATCTTGTTTAATTAAATCTTCATCTTTATTTTCTTGTGTCATATCTATATTTTTATACTTTTGTCCAAATAAATCCTTAAAAAACTTTCTGATTTTATACCAAACACTATTTTCATTTACAGGTAATAATTTATTGTCGTTCATTAATATCTGGCCCTCCTTTTAATTGTTCTTCTAATATTTTCAAATCAGCTCTTGCTGCACTTAACTCATCTTCAAGAAATTTAACATATTTATCTTTTGAGTTAATAGCTTCGCATATTAAACCCTTATTAGGCTGAATTTCTTGGTTTAAATAATCTGAATAAACACTTCTATTAGCAATTGTCTCTGATACACAATTTTCAGTACTAACTTTTTCAATAATATTTTGCATATTATTCTTTATAGCTTCTTGTGGTATTACTTCACTTCCAAAAATTTTAACAATTCTATTTACTGTTTCACTATTATTCCAATCTATAACTGGACTTTGCCAATTTATTATAGAAGCATATTGAACTGGATCTAACCCTTCAAAAACATATGGTTCCCTACTTAAAATTTTAGCATATTCTTCAGAAGAAAAATTTAAACAATTAAAAACATTATTATTTAAAATTGCCATTGCAACTTTCGATGAAGAATCTTCTCTAACCGAATCTCCTATATTCTTTACAAATTTAGGCATATCTGTATTTGTTATTCCTTTTGCTAATGATAACATAAAGAATTTATCCTTCTTATCATTTGCAGATATTTTTGAATAATCAATTTCGTCGTAATTATCCTGTTTATTTCTAACATACAAGGCAGCTATATCAGGCTCATAATACCCCTTTAAATAATCTACCAAATCATATAATTCACTTGTACTTAATGTATCTATATCTATTTCATCTTTTATTTCATAAAATTCTTTTTTACCCTGCATACATTGCTTTATTAACTCAGCACTACTTATTTTATCATTATTCATTAATCTGCCCTCCATAAAAAATTTTATTATTATTATATATAAAAGTCAACTATATAGTAAAATAATTAAAATATTTAATATTTTATTAACACAA
>Ga0265294_10007370_pt1 | contig 13055 bp, 9 predicted proteins | sample MunlanPumphouse3_FD_192504 | JGI IMG/M metagenome (GOLD analysis project Ga0265294, IMG submission 192504) | Groundwater microbial communities from a municipal landfill in Southern Ontario, Canada - Pumphouse #3 | ecosystem: Environmental > Aquatic > Deep subsurface > Groundwater | place... | reverse complement strand
TTTATAAAAAATATAAATATTATTATTTGTTAGGTGTATAATTAGTTATCAACTTATTTATTGAATTACTACCACTTTCATTAATTATATGATTAAATCCAAGTAAAAACGCTTACTTTTTCGGTTCTGTAGGTGTTTTAAGAAAAAAAGTGTTGAAAAATATAATTGTTTGTGGTAAATTACTTGTAATAATAAAAAGGAGGGGATTAATCAGATGGATACATTTAAACAATTTTGGGCACATTACGGTTCTTTGACTAAAATGGTTCTACTAATCGTGTTGTGTATTTTACCAACTGTTGTGTTATTGTTTTATCAGAACAGAGAGTTTATAGATATCGGTTTATTATTAACTTCAATTTTATTTGTTGCGTTCATATTGCCAATCAATAAACAACGCAAAATATTCCTAGAAAATAGGAAAAAGGTAGGTAACAAGAGTTAAAAGATGTGATACCATACATTAATTAACTTTGTAAATAACACACTATAAAAAAAGGAGAGAGAGAATAATGAAGAAATTTTTATTAGTGTTAACTGTTTTGGCTACAGCATTTGGCCTTGCGGCTTGTAAAGAAGAAGCAAAAGCGCCAGTTATTTCCAATGCGGGAAATGTTGCAGCACACGTTAAGGGTACTGCTTTCGATCCGCTTGCAGGCGTATTAGCATCAGACGCGAAAGACGGCGACTTAACTGAAAGTATCATTGTAGAAGGCGAAGTAGACGTCAATACAAACGGTACATACACAATTACATATACAGTAACTAACAGTGCGGGAATAGAAACCAAAGTTAGACGCACCATTACCGTATACACACCAAACGCAGCACCAGTAATTGATGGTGTAACAAGTCACGTAGTTGCCTTGAATGCTGAGTTTGACCCACTTGATGGTGTTACTGCTGAGGACGATGAAGACGGCGATTTAACTGCTGATATCGTTGTTACAGGTTCTGTAGACACTTCAAAAGTTGGTAAATATCAAATTACTTATGAAGTAGAAGATTCTGACGGTGAAAAAGGATTTGGACTTTCTAACATTTTAGTTGTTCAAGACATTGAAGCTTTATACGAAGGCGTATTAAACCTTAAGTTTGCAACTGCAGATACTAAGCACACATTCTTTGCTGCTGCTGAAAGATATTTATTAGATAACATGGTTGGTGGTATTCCATTCTATGTTGCTAACTCATTCAGCTTACTAGCAGAACGTGTAACTCTTCCAGTTGAAACATATATTCCATCATATGGTTGGGGCTTTAGATATGCAGATATCACAAAAGATGACTCACAAGTTAAAAATGTTGAGGGTCAACTTGGTCAAGCTGGTAAATATACTTACCGTACTTGGCATACAGATACATTTAGTACTCTTAATTTCTGGACATATGATGACTCAATTTCAAATGATTATCTAAGTTTAATGACGGGTGGATTCTACCGTCAAGTATTAAATGATGCTAAAAATGGTTGGGAATTTGCTCCAGATTTAGCTTCTGGCGATCCAATTCCATTTGGAGATTCTGTTAAAGAAATTAACGGAAAAGTATCATCTAAAACTTGGAGAGTTCCATTAAGAGATGATTTGGAATGGGCATTTGCTCCTGGTATTGATACTACTGGTTTTGATATGAAGTTAGACGCTAATGACTTTATCTGGACATACAGAGAAGCATTAACTAAGAACTTATTTAGAGCTATTTCAGGTGGTGGAGACTTCGTTAAAGAAATCGCCGGTGCTGATGCATATGCTAAGAGAGCGAATGAAATTTATGGTGGTGACGCTACACCTACTGAAGCACAACTAGATGAGCTTGATACTTTATGGGCACAAGTTGGTCTTAAGAAGATTGATGATTTAACTTTAGAGTTTACAACCATTAATGCAAAAGGTGAATTCGATGCTTATTACTTACTTGGATGGCCACCAATGCATGAACAATTATATAAGAAAGATCCAACTAAGTATGGACAAGACCATTTAAACATCGCTACAAGTGGTGAATATATCATGACTTCATTTGAAGCTAATAAGAAAGTTCAATATGTGAAGAATGATAAATATCCTCACTCTGATGAAACTATGTGGACAGGTTATGATTTCTTAATTTATGAAAGTGCTGAAGTTGCATTCCAAGCGTTCTTAGACGGAAAACTTGAAACTGCAGGCGTTCCAAATGCACGTATAAGTGAATTCATATCTGATCCAAGATTATTACAAACTCCAGATGCAACAACTTGGAGATTAAACATTAACGGTTTAGGAACTGTTGAAGCTCAAAAAGCTCAATTCCCTGGTTCAAACTATGTACCAGAACCAATCTTAAGCTACACACCATTTAGACATGCTTTATACTATATTTTAGATAGAAGAGACTTACAAGAAAACTGGGTAGCAGCTTCTGGTATCGGTACAACTTATTTCTCAGATGCATACTATGTAGATCCAGAAAGTGGTATTCCATACCGTTCAACACCTCAAGGTCAAAAAGTATTTGAAGACTTCTTAGGCGCAGACTGGGGTTACAATAAAGGTTTAGCATTATCTAAGATGAAAGAAGCTGTTACTGCAGCGATTGCTGATGGTCACTACCAAAAAGGTACACCTCAAGCGTATACTGAAATTAAGCTTGACCTAAGATTTATGAACTTAACTCAAAGTGACGCAACTAAGGTTCGTTCAGACTTTGTTAAGACACAATTTGAATTATTAATTGATAACTCTAACTATGTTAAAGTCGTTGTAGATGTTGTTGATACACCATTCCCTGGAATTTATTATGATTACATGATGACTGGTGACTTTGATATCGCTATTGGTGGTATCTCAGGTTCAGCATTAGACGCAAGTTCATTCTTAGACGTATTCTCATCTGATAACCGTGGTGGTTTCACTATTAACTGGGGATTTGATTCTTCATTACCAGAAATTCCAGTAACTTGGGACCATGATAACGATCCATTAACTGAAGACATTACTAAGATTTTCTCATACGATGCAATCGTTACTGCATTAAATGGTAAAGCTACTATTGTTAACGGTGATGACGTACCTCCAATCTTTGATGAAGGTGAATACACTACTTGGGAAGATGTAATGGCAGAAATTGAAGACTTCGTTGATCCATACCAATACCCTGAATTTGCAGGCGAAGGTTTTGAATTAATCGATGATACAATTGGATTCTGGATTGTATTACCAGAAACTGAATATCCTGATAAAGCAGCAGTTGTTGCCTTAATGGAAGCAAACGGTTGGACATACAATGAAGAAGATGGATGGCCAAGAGAATTTGAAAAATCTGGTACTTATGTAATGTATTCAGAAGACTTATTATCAGAACTTGGACAATCTGAAGTTGTTGAAGCCTATGGTGTTGTCATTCCTGAAGATGGAGACGGAAATCCTTTAGTTGCAATCTACATTTACTAATTGATTTGTAAATATTAAATTTATGTAACTTAGACCATCCGATAAAAAGGGTGGTCTATTGTTACTTATAACCTATGTAAAAAAGATAATTTTATATGAATAGTGTTTTTTATTATTTTGTTTTTTGGTATAATAGATAACACAATATTTGATTTAGACAGGAGCAGTTTATGGTAAGATATTTTTTCAAAAGATTAATATGGGTGTTTATAGTCTTGTGGGCTATTTTGACTATTACATTTATATTTTTAAAAATCCAACCTGAATACCCACCAACAAAATATGATGATAAAAAAGCCTGGTTGGTTAAACAGTGGACTGATGGTTATATGACTAGATTAGTTGTTGACATCGATTATAAACCTACTAGTTCATCGCCACAACTAACTAGAGATCAACTTAAAGTCATCCAAAAAGAATTTGAAGATAATGAAGATTTATATACAATTTATACCGACCAAGATCACAACAGCCCTCAAAGAGTTCTTTGGGTGTTTGAACGTGTTCCAATTGTTGTACAATACAAAGAATGGTTTATGAATGTTGTAACTAAATTTGATTGGGGAACTTCCACAAGAATTCAAATTAATATGCCCGTTACGACAGTGTTAAACAGAACATTCAAGTATACAATCGGAGTTAACTTACTGGTATTACTAATTCAAATCCCTTTTGGATTATTAATAGGTTCAATCGCAGCTATTAAAAAAGATAAGTTCTTTGATAATTTTGTTTCAATTGTTATTATGATATTTATCTCACTGCCATCATTCGTTGTGATTATGTTATTAATGAAATGGTTTGGTTCTGATTTGAAATGGTTACCATATCAATGGCCGTCAGAACAGATGCCGCTTGACATGAGATTATTGGGTTATATTATCCCAGTAATGAGTTTATCGTTAGGTGGTGTTGCAGGTCTATCACGTCGTGTCAGAGCTGAATTAAGTGAAGGTTTAACTCAAGACTATGTTTTATTAGCTAGAACAAAGGGTTTAACCAAAAAACAAGCTATTTTCAGACACGCTTTAAGAAACTCTTTAACACCAATATTACCAGGACTAATATTTAGTTTCGTTGGTTTATTAGGAGGCGCAGGTATTACAGAACAAGTGTACGGTATTCCTGGCGCTGGTAGATTATTTATTGACGCGAGTTTACGGGGAGCCCCAGATTATAATGTCATTTTATACGATACAGCCTTTTTCGGATTTATTGGGTTGTTTACTGGTATTTTAATTGATATTTCATATGGTTTAGTGGACCCACGTATCAAGATGGGGGCAAAAAATGCATAAAGAAATAGATAAAAGCAAATTTGAATTTGTCAATGTCAATCATAAAATATTCGATACTAAGTTTGAAGGCAAACCTAGATCTTTCTTAAGCGACGCAATGAGTCGTTTCACTAAGAATAAAGTTAACGTTGTCGCAACCACTATTGTGTTAATGGTTGTTATGTTAGCGGTTCTAGTACCTATTCTAACACCTAAAGACCACACATCTATTAATATTCCTGAAACAAAATTTTTACCACCTAGAATACCCTTAATTGAAAAATTAGGAATTTTTGATGGAACGATTGATGTTAACGAATATGAAGCTGATTTAACTAAATATACACTAATTGATCCATCTTTAGGTGATATAGAAGAAAATCGTTTGTATTACCCTAAATTTGATCAATATAACACTTTTTCACCTGAGTTTATTAAATCCGGAACTTTAGTGAACCAGGTTCTTATTGGCGGTAACAAAGTACCAGCCTATAGAGGTGGTACTAATGATATTGTACTTCGAGGACGAGAAAATCATATTATTGGTGATCGTACGGATGAAATCTATTATGATACTACTTCAATCAAATTAGATATCAATACCATTGATGAAAATACAACTTTAAAGTTGTATATAAAGCCAAGTAATATTAAAGATTTATTAGCAGATACAGGCTTAACAACCCTTGATCCTGAAAGTATTGATTATTATACTTATTTAGGCGAAGTAACTGAAAATGGAGTTCATGAAATATCAGTACCATCTACAGTTTTGGGTAAATTAATGTTTGTTTATTCTTCGCCAGAAAAAACTGGACGCGTTTCTTTTAATTCAGTTGAAATCACAAACGCTCCTGATGTTAAATTATATTCTGGTTATGAATTATCACAATGGGATTCAGTTTCAATGAATACTTTTGGTGGATCTTGGATCAGAGCTAATGCTGAATATACAGTTACTTCATTTACTTATTATAAATATAATGATATCTTCGCGAATCGTGAAGCAACATTGGCAAGTATTGACTATGAAACACTTCTAGAAGAAAACCCTGGTATGGCTGAATCCATTGTTTATAATGACCCAAATGATCATGATAAAGGTTGGACATTTGGTGAAGGTTATCCTTTAATATCTGTCATTAGTATTTCTGGTAGAGCCACAGGATCAGATGGTATTGAATACTACAACTTAAGAGTTGTTAAAAATGGGCTATTAAGTGCTGGTTATGACTCACTTCCATATTTTATCTTTGGTACAGATAGCAAAGGTAGAGACTTATTTGCAAGTGTTTGGTTAGCACTTAGAACCTCTTTAATATTAGGGGTTATTGTATCAGTTATTAACATTGTCATTGGGGTAATTTGGGGATCTATTTCTGGTTACTTTGGCGGTCGTGTTGACTTCTTCATGGAACGTTTTGTTGAAGTTTTAAGTTCGTTCCCAGGATTAACGGTATTAACAATTTTATATTTGAAATTTGGAGCTGGGTTTATGTTACTGCTCATCTATCTCACCTATTCAGGCTGGATAGGGGTAGCAGGAATTACCCGTATTCAGTTTTATAGATACAGAGGCAGAGAGTATGTACTAGCCTCAAGAACATTAGGCGCATCCAATGCACGACTCATATTTAAACATATCCTACCAAATAGTATAGGTTATATTATTACGAGCGTAATTTTATCAGTGCCATCAATGATTATTACAGAAGCATCACTATCATTCCTAGGATTTGGTTTAGGTGAAGGTGCAGTCTTGGACTTTGGACTCTTTAAATTAAGTGGTTATTCACTGGGTATTATTTTATACAATGGTGAACAAAATATGACCGCACCTGGTAGATTCTACCTTGTCTTAATTCCAGCGATTGTTATCATTATTATTATGATTGCCTTTAACCTCTTTGGTAATGCACTAAGAGATGCGATGAATCCTTCATTAAGGGGGCAAGAAGAATGAGCAAGCCAGTAGTTGAAGTTAAAAACTTAAGAGTATCATTTAGAACTAACCAAGGATTTGTCCATGCTGTTAGAGATGTATCCTTCACTTTATATGAAGGTGAAACTTTAGCGATTGTTGGCGAATCTGGTAGTGGTAAATCTCAAACTTGCCGCTCCATTATGGGTATTTTAGCAGGTAATGCTGTCGTTGACAGTGGAGAAATCCTATACGAAGGTCAAAACTTACTGGATATTCCTGAAGATGAATATCATAAGATTAGAGGTCGTAAAATTGGGATGATTTTCCAAGATCCAACCTCGGCTTTAAATCCTATTATGCGTGTTGGTAAGCAAATTGTGGAAGCAATGGTTTTAAATGGTCATCGTAAAGAAGAAAAATATAGAGCCTTGTTTTTAGAAGAAACAGTTAAAGTGGCTAATATCAACAAAGATATCGTAAAAGTTAAGAAAAGCGAAGACCAATCTTCATTAGCTGAATTAAAAACTAAGCTAAAGATTGCTAAAGCGGAGTTGAAAGTCGCTAAGAAAAAAGCCAAAGAAACTATCAATATTGAATATAACGGCTATAAAGAAACCTATAAGAAAGATAAAAAAGCATTATTTGAAAAGCACAAAAAAGCTAAAACATTAAAGCAATATTTTGTTGAGCGTACTGAGCTTAAAGAAACTTATAAACGATTAATTAAAGTTACTAATCGTGAAGGTCGCGAAGAAGCTTATAAGATTATGGAAGAAGTTGGAATTCCAGAACCAGAAAAAAGATTTAAAATGTATCCATTCCAATTTTCTGGTGGGATGAAACAACGTATTGTAATTGCGATTGCATTAATGGCACATCCAGATATTTTAATTTGTGATGAACCAACAACCGCATTAGACGTGACTATTCAAGATCAAATCTTGGATCTTCTAAAACGAATTAAGAAAAATCGTAACTTAACATTACTTTTCATTACACATAACTTAGGTGTTGTTGCAAACGTAGCAGACAGAGTTGCTGTTATGTATGCTGGAAAAGTGGTTGAATATGGCACATTAGATGAAATATTCTATAATCCAAAACACCCATATACTTGGGCTTTGATGACATCAATGCCTGATGTTAACAGTAAGGAAAAATTATTAACCATTAGTGGGACACCACCAAACATGTTATACCCACCTAAAGGGGATGCATTTGCACAGAGAAATCCTCATGCACTTCAAATTGATTTTGAAGAACATCCGCCATTTTTCAAAGTATCGGATACGCATTATGCAGCGACTTGGTTACTACATCCAGATGCGCCTAAAGTAGAACTACCAGAAATTATTACATCACGAGCTAAGGCAATGAGTATAATGGCTGATGAATTGAAAAGAAGAGGTGCTCAAAAATGAAAAATGACGTAATTTTAAAAGTTGTTAACTTAAAACAACATTTCAAAACGGGTACTGGAAAATATAAAATGTATAATAAAGCTGTTGACGGCGTCTCCTTTGAAGTACGAAGAGGTGAAGTCTTCAGTTTAGTTGGTGAATCAGGATGCGGTAAAACAACAACTGGTCGAACCATGATGAAAATCTATAAACCTACGGATGGTGAAGTTTATCTTCAAGATAAACGTATTGTAGCTGGAACAAGAGGTTTAAAGATTGAAAGAAAGAACTTAAGTCAAACTTACAAAGAAAAAATAGCTATAGTAGAAGCTTCTGGGTATTCGGACCAAGAAAAAGCAGATAAAATTGCAGAACTTAAGGCTCAAAAAGCATTAAGAAAAAAAGAAATTAGAAAAGAAATCAGACAAAGGAACCATGACCAAAAAGCAAAATACTATCCAACTAAGGATGAAGTTGAACAGGTTAAAGTTCAATCTGCAGCTAAAATCATTGAGCTTCAAAAAGAAGTCGATAAATTAGAAGCTGATTTCCAAGAATTTAAAGAAAAGGCATTCTATAAAACCGATAATTTTACTGGTCCAGCTGATGAAAAGAGTGAAATTCATAAGCTTGAAATCGCACATTATAGAAAAGTTCGTGCGAAGAAAAATCAAGAAGTTAAAGATTTAAAAGAACGAATTTCTAGATTAGAGTTTGCACCAAGATTCTTTGATCGTCATTTTATTAACAACATGCAGATGATATTCCAAGATCCCGTTGATTCATTGAATCCACGTATGAGTGTAAAGGATATTATTGCTGAAAGTTTATATATCAACGGCATTAAGAATGACAAGATAGTACTTCAAAAAGTTTATGACGTACTAGAACTTGTTGGTTTACAACGAGAACACGCAGATCATTATCCACATGAATTTAGTGGTGGCCAACGTCAAAGAATTGGGATTGCACGTGCGATTATCGCAGAACCTAAAGTAATTATTGCAGATGAACCTATCAGTGCGTTAGACGTATCTATTCAAGCTCAAATTATTAACTTATTAAATGAGTTAAGACAAAAACTTGGATTAACGATTGTTTTTATCGCCCATGACTTATCAGTAGTTAAGTTTTTGAGTGATAGAATTGCGATTATGTATTACGGAAGAATAGTTGAAATTGGGTCAAAAGATTTAATATTTGAAAATCCACTACACCCATATACACTCTCATTAATCTCATCAATTCCGATGCCAGATCCTAAGTATGAAAGAGCAAGAACAACTAAACATCGTTACAACCCAGCGGTTCACGATTATAGTCAAGAACAACCTACGCTAAGAGAAATCCAACCAGATCACTTTGTATTATGTAATCAAGCTGAATTTGATGAGTATCAAAAACGCCTTAAAGCAACAAAAAAATGAAAAAATATCGACCCATTATTATAAAGTCTCTAGTAAGTTTCCTTATTATTTCTTTAGTTACATTTGGTCTTCATATGATAATGTACCGTACATTAGATTTAGAAGATATTAGTAACTCAATGTTTTTGGTTAACATTCTTGTGTTTGCAATTGCATTAATAATTCAAGTAGGAGCCCTTAGATCAACTCTAGGGTTACGCTATACAGCTAAAATGTTGTTTCAACAACAAAAAACTAAAGAAACTTATGATAGTTATCAAGACTATTATGATGAACATGCACCTAATCAACAACGAAATGTCATTCATTTATTAATTATTTCAGGGTTATTTATTGCAGTGTCCTTCATTCTAGCGATGATATCACTGAATTAGTAATGAATAGAAATACCTCTTTTGAGGTATTTTTTTTGATAAAAAAAGCTTAACTCGGTTTTTGAGTTAAGCTATTATTCTATAACAAGATTGATTTAATCCATTCAACCGTCTCTAGATAGTTTCTGTTTGGGCTATATTCATTGCTGTGCAAGAAATAAGCTTTTTGATTTTCTGTATTAATTCCAATATTAATTTGAGTAAATACTCTTCGATAAACCGTATAAGAAACGACTTCTCCAAGTGCTTTAATTTCCTTTTCACCAATTTTAGGGTATTGTTTAAAGGCAATAATTTGATAACGTCTTGGTTGCTTTTTATAGGTTTTTTCTAATTTTTCAATTTCTTCATCAATTTCTTTATCATAAAAATCTATATCTTTATAGATTAAAACAATAATTTGTAAAGGGGTGTTGTTTTTATCCTTTTCTTTAGGGCCAACGGCATATAATGTGAATCTATCGTTGGCATGGATTTTATCAAAACCTCTTGTGACAAAAGGTATTTCAAACGGATCTTTTGAATATGGAATGGCGTCAGCTTGTTTAATAATTAGCTTTGCAATTCTGGCTAAATTGTTATAACTAGTAATGGTGTTTTTAAAATAACCACTTAAGATTGCTAAAACAATCATTAGTAATAATGCAATGAGTGTAGATATATTTTCATCAGGAATATAGATAAAAACTAATGCTACAGATGTAAAAATTACAGCTACTATAACTAGATAAGAAATTAAATAAACGTTTCTACGTCTTATAACACGTTTTGGTTCCATCATGGAGCTAACACATCCTCTAAGCTACTAATATCATACAATTTATTTGTATCAATGATATGGTCTGGTGTAATACCAGTTTCATTAATCTCATAAGTTCCATCTTCCAAACGGAGCATATTCATATTGTTACTACTCATTGTAAAGAAGGAACCATCAGGTAAAAGAATAGGTGTAATAGAACTAGTGCCCCCACCAGAAGTTTGACCAATAATAAGACCAAGATTATTTTGTCTAAAGATTGTCGCAAGTTGGTTAGCAGCAGAGAATGTTACTTTAGAAGTAATTAAGAACCAGTCATATTCAGAAAAACTATCATAAGTAGTCGTAACATAGGTCGTTGAATAAGAGCCAGTAGAACGATCATAACTACTTACCGCAAATGGTTGATCTGTTATTAACCCCACTACTCTATAAAGTGCTCCCACGTTACCACCCATATTAAATGAAATGTCTAAACCTAGATTTTTAACATTTGGATACTCTTTTTTAATTTGAGCGATGGTGAGTTCTATATCTACGGCTGAATCGCTTTTGATAAGTCCGGTGATATCTGGTGTTAGTGCTTTATTAGAAACACCGATATAACCAATATTATGAGTTAAATTATAATCAAGTGAAACCACATATTGGACATCATTGATGGTTTTAACATAACCGTTACTTTCACTATTGAAAACAAAACCACTATCTAGGAGTTTGGTTATATAATCATTTCTAAATGATGGTCCAACACCCCATAATAATGTTTCCGATATTTTGTTTGTTTTATCAGAATTGTTATAGACAAAGTATTTATCAGCATCATGCGAAGGTAATAAGTTATCCACTTCAAAGATATATTTATAAGGCTCATCGTCCCATGTAGTTGATTCATCAATATCAGCTGTATCAAACGAATCAAATGATATAACAACTGATTCATCATTAATAGCCCAATATTTAGGTCTGTTTGGACTATATGCGGCCCAACTATTTGAACTAGCGATATTCCAACGTGCTGTAATTGCATCATCGACAGCATATAATCCATCGTAATACCAATCTGTTACATTAGGACCAAGTTGTGACATGCTCGTTAACTCAACATTAAAACTAAGGGGAGCATGATAACCAGAAAAATTATAGGATGTATGAGGTTCATCGATATACTTATTAATTAAGTTAAACAAACCCTCAGCAGATTTTTTTGGATCGGTTGAGTTAAGGTTTGTAAACTCTTGAGAGACATAAGAATAAGGATTACTAATTTCTTGATAATCGTATAAACCATAAAAGTAGAAAAGATTGAATGCTAATAAATCATAAGAATGGTCCACTAAATCTCTTGGAGTGGGTGTATTATTCTTAGAAGATTGACGAATGGTTCTATAAATAGAGTCACTCGTGGATAGTTGACCATATACACCAAACAACTTATCGCCATTAAAATAGACATTATAATAACTTGATCCGGCAAATAGTTGATTGACTAAGTAATATGGTGCGGCGACTTGACCGTCATAAAATACTAAATCCATTTTAAAATCATTTAGATTATAAATGATTGTGTCACCTTCAATATATTCTGTATTTTCATGATCATATAGGTATTCAATATTTCTACCATAATTGGTTTCGGTTGAATAGATATACGCCCAATAAAACCCTGGATCATTTGTGTGAACTAAATTAGTTTTTAAATCAAAAATAACTTCTAGATCATAGGTTTTGTCTTCATCTTCATCGTAGTACTGATAACTAATAGACAACATGTCTTCATTCTCAGTAACGGTAAACTCAACCTCAGGATCAATAAATCCTTCTATTAATTCTAGATAGTCCATGATACTTACATATGGTACAGCGCCATTTTCAGTATAATGAAGTTCAAGTGAACCATCCGCAACTTCAAATTCTGTTGTTAAGTTCTTAAAAGAATAAACTTCAGTTTCATTCAATGAAACATCTGGTTTAGACCAATACGCATTTAATGTAATATCTGAAGTTAAAGGTGCTTCAAAATCGTAAGGACGATTTTTATCATCTGTGTACCAATATCTAAAGACATAATTGGTTCTATTAGGTTCAATTGGTACTTTAATAGATTTACCAGATTCACTCTTGTAAGCACTATAAGTAGTTTCGTTTGATGTTCCACCATTGACGTTAAATCTTACATTATAAGTCGTTTTAAAACCTGTGCATGCCGTAAGAAATAGTGTCAATACTAGTACGAGAAATGTTAAAATACGTTTTGTTAACTTCATTTGAATACCTCACTTCTATTCATGTTGAAAATATTATAACATAATTAAGCTTTAATCAATAATAGGAAAAGGCTCTATAAATAAAAAAAAACATCTTCCGAAGATGTTTAGTATATATAAACTCCAAAAAGGGAGATTATTTGAAGGGAGTCACCGTTTATAGAAATTTGATTTGAAGATGGCATATCAAAT
>Ga0265294_10007369_pt1 | contig 13056 bp, 10 predicted proteins | sample MunlanPumphouse3_FD_192504 | JGI IMG/M metagenome (GOLD analysis project Ga0265294, IMG submission 192504) | Groundwater microbial communities from a municipal landfill in Southern Ontario, Canada - Pumphouse #3 | ecosystem: Environmental > Aquatic > Deep subsurface > Groundwater | place... | reverse complement strand
TGAATTCCTCCGGGCTTAAATCCCAGAATCCTGCCGGTTCCACTCCGGCATAACCGATATCGGCAACTTTTTTCAGGACTGCGGTAAAATCTTTTTCGGCTTCGGCGCGGAGTGAATACAACTGTACGGATAATGGTTTCATCTTATTTTTCCTTGTTTTTGAATTATTGACTTTATGTAAAAAGTCTTGTATATTTAAAATTATACTGTATAAACTGAAAATCTCAATTGACAAAAACTATTTTATTTTAGCCGGGGTTATTATGTTGGCGGATTATTTGGAAAATTTGCTTAGCCTGGATCGCGTGGCCTATTACCAGGCGCCGAAAGTTGACAAGGTAACGCCTTTTTCCGTTCCTCAAGGCTTCGAATACGTTGAAGTTTTGCTGGGCGGAAAAATATTTTTTAGTGTTGACGGGGAAATTCAGGAATGCCGGAAAGGAACGATTTTCTGGCATATCGAAGGCGATTATACTTTAAGCGATACCGACAAAAACGATCCGTACCGCTGCATGGTTTTCGGTTTTAACGTCAAGTGCCGGAAACGCCCCGTTCCCCATGTAACTTACTGGGAAGATTCCGAGAGCCTTGATAAATTTACCTCCGAGGCGATAAGTTGTTTCCATAACAAGGATTTTGATTGCCGGGTCATGGGGTCTTATTTTTACTGTCAGCTTTACTGGCAGGCTTATAAGTCCCGGCTGCGCCCGGTGGGAACGGATTATCCATATTCATTATGCAAAGCCGTAAAATATATGGAACGCTATGCGGAATCTGATTTAACGGTTGAGGATATTGCCTCGGAAGCCGTTGTCAGCAAACCTTATTTGTTTGCGCTTTTCAAGAAATATTTAAACTGCAGCCCCCACAAATATCTTACCAACTGCCGGCTCAATCGCGCGAAAACCATGCTGGCCGGCACCACCCGGTCGGTAAAGGAGATTGCCGCCGCCTGCGGTTTCGAATCGCTTGAAAGTTTCTATCGCGCGTTTAAAAAGAATTCCGGAATCCCTCCGGCGACTTACCGGGAAAAATATTCTCCATACCCGCGGAGCCTTAACGATTAGTGCCGCGTCTTATTGGCAAAACCAGCCGGTTCAGCGTCTCTGTTTTCGGTATCTTCCATTCCACCGTTTTTTGAATTTGCGTTCATTCCACCAGTGGATAAAAATTCCCTGCAGTTCCTCAATCACCCGGCAAACCACCCCGAGTACTAATAAAAAAATCCCTAAAATTAAAGTTTTCATATTCCCTTCTCTCAGTTTACGGCCTACATCCCACGGCTTACGGCCCACGTAATAATCCCGCGACGGACGGGCGAGAGTTATTTATGAAGAGGAGAAAATTGCAGAACCCGCCCGCCGCAGGAAAATTTTGAAAAAGTTTAGTCATGATCGGATAAATTCTTTAGGCGTTCTGGCTATGGCATCTTTAAGCAGCTTTTCAACAATAACACCTTTATTAAGTCCGGTGTTGCCACGAATTTTAGCAACAGCTTTTCTGATCTCAAAATTCTTGTCCGGAATCTTTGGCTGGTAATAGAGTTTTTTCATTATCGCATCCTCTAATTGTTTTTTCGGCACTTAAATTTGCATTATTCTTAATAATAATAGCCAAAATAACAACCGCAAGTGTTGTTTTGTGAATTTTTTGTCTTTTTTCTAAAAAGAATTGACATTATGTCATTTCGGGTGTACTATTCGCCATAAGGAGCGGTATATGAAAGAAACAAAAGAAATACTACAAAAGCTTGATGAATACCTGACAAAGAACCGTATTCAGAAAAAGGAGTTTGCGGAAAAACTTGGCGTTTCCAAAGGGCAACTGTCGAAATGGTTTAGCAGTGGCAAGCCGCTTGGGAAAAGAAATATTAATGCAATCAGCTTTTTAATAAATGTAAAACAAAAAGAACAATACGACAAACTCACGGAATATATAATAGAAGAAGTACAAGATCTTTCCCCGGAACAAAAAGGAAAGCTGGTAACGTTTATCGAGCGTCTCAAAAAGGAAGATGAGACCCCGGATAATCATCCCTTACGGGATTCAATTCTTGCGGGCTTTCAGTCCTGAAAAAAATCTAAAATCTTTTATGGGAAAGTTGGGATTCGGAGCCATTGCATCCGGTTATTTACCCACTTTTTTCAAAAAACGGGTTTTTCTTCCCCGTTTTCCTGGCTGTTAACTCAAAAATAAGTGCTTTTTCTACTCGAATTCGGGTGTTTTCGGCTTGTTTATTGATTTAAACGGTGTAGGTTATGTTAAATATTTATAACTTAGCCGTGCGGGCTGTAAAAAGAAGATAAGGAAGCAAATATGAGTGAACTCAATACGCACGATTTCCCCGTTGGTATAGAAGACATCATGCATACTGCTTATCTGCAGTATTCATTAAGCGTCAACGTCGGACGGGCTATTCCCGACGTCCGCGACGGTTTGAAACCGGTAAACCGCCGTATCCTCTATGCGATGAAGCAGTTAGGCCTGACTAAATCGCAGTCTTTCAAAAAAAGCGCCAGCGTGGTCGGGGAAGTAATCGCGAAATACCACCCGCACGGCGACAGCTCCATTTATGACGCAATGGTGCGTCTGGCCCAGGATTTCGCTATGCGCGAACCGCTCGTTGACGGGCAGGGGAACTTCGGGAGTATTGACGGTGACGCCGCGGCGGCATACCGCTATACCGAAGCGAGGATGGAACGCCTCGCGGAAGAAATGCTTGTGGATATCGAGAAAGAAACTATCGATATGATCCCGACTTTTGACGAAGCCAATCTCGAACCCACCGTTCTTCCGGCCCGTTTCCCGCAACTGCTGGTTAACGGCACCACCGGGATCGGCGTCGGTATGGCGACCAGTATTCCTCCGCACAACCTCGGAGAAGTCATAAACGCGACGATTTGCCTGCTGGAAAATCCCAAAGCCACGGTTAACGACCTGCTCGTACATCTGCCGGGTCCCGACTATCCTACCGGCGCCATTCTGCGGGGGATAAATAACATTCGCAGATTCTATGCCACCGGCAAAGGCAGCGCCAGAGTCCGCGCTCAGGCCGAAATCATTGAAAACGATAAAGGCCGCGAACAAATCATCATTACGGAAATTCCCTATGCGGTGAACAAGGAACAGATGGTCAAAAAGATCGCCGACCTGGTCAATGAAAAACGCATTACCGGGATTTCCGGGCTCCGCGACGAATCGAGCCGCCGCCAGGGTATCCGCATTGTCGTCGATATTAAACGCGGCTCCATGGGAAGCGTTGTGCTGAACCAGCTTTACGCCCATACTCCGCTGGAAACTTCTTACGGCTACACTATGCTGGTGGTTGATAAAAACCGTCCGCGCATTATGAATCTGGTGCAGGTGCTCCAGGCTTACATCGATCACCGTATGGAAGTCATTACCCGCCGTACCGTTTTCGAACTCCGCAAAGCCGAAGCCCGCGCCCACATCCTCGAAGGCCTGCTCAAAGCCCTCGACAACATTGATGAAGTCGTCAGGATAATCCGTGCGTCCCGCACTCGCCAGATGGCCTGCGAATCCCTCATGGCCACGTTTGAATTCACCCAGATCCAGGCAAACGCCATTCTGGAAATGCGCCTGCACCAATTGACCGGACTGGCGCGGGAAGACGTCGAAAATGAACTGGCTGAACTCCGCAAGCAGATCGATTATTTCAAGGCTCTTCTCGCCAGCCGCGAAATGCGCCTCGGCGTCATCAAGGAAGAACTTGAAGAGGTACGTGACAAATACGCGAATCCGCGCCGCACCGAGATCACCATGGATGACAGCGACCTGAACGTCGCCGACCTTATCGCGCGGCATTCATGCGTCATTACCGTTTCCAATACCGGTTACATCAAACGCACTCCGTCGGTAACTTACCGCACCCAGCACCGCGGCGGAAAAGGCATTATCGGCATGGAAACCAAGGACGAGGATTATGTCGAACACCTGTTCAACGCCGACAGCCACGACCTGATATTCTTCTTTACCGATAAAGGTTTCATGCACTGGCTGAACGTCTACGAAATTCCGGAAGGTTCACGGGTTTCCAAGGGCAAAGCTATCGTCAATATGATAAAAATAGAGCCCGGCGAAAAAATCAAGGCCATGCTCACCGTTCAAAAAGACGATTTTGAAGATGAAAATAAATTCATTATCATGTGCGCCAGGAGCGGATATATCAAGAAAACTTACCTCAGCGCGTTCCAGAATCTCAGGCGCGCCGGCTTGCGGGCCCTGCGCATCGAAGATGATGACGACCTCATCGGCGCGGCGGTTTGTGAAAACGGCAACGAAGTGATACTTTCGACCCAGAAAGGCATGGCCTGCCGCTTTGACCAGGATAATTCGCAGCTGCGCCCGATGGGCAGAACCGCCCGCGGTGTGACCGGGATGCGTTTCAAACTCGAAAACGACCATATTGTCAGCATGGAAATCATCCGCGAACACCTTGACGATATTGCCGAAGGCGTTTCCGAAGAAGAAGCCGGCGGCCCCGAACTGCTCGTTGTTACCGAAAGCGGCATGGGTAAACGCAGTTTCGTCAAAACCTACCGGAAAACCAACCGCGGCGCCAAAGGCGTAACCAGCGTAAGGCTGCGCGAAGGCGACCTTGTCCTTGACGCTCTCCAGATCATGCAGGGCGATGAACTCATGCTGACCACTGAACGCGGACAACTGGTACGTATTCCGGTTGACGAAATCAGGACCATCGGCCGCGCCTCACAGGGCGTACGCATAATGAACCTGAACGCCGACGACCGGATAACCGGCGTTTCAAAGATCGTTAAGGTCGAAGAAGAAGAAGAAATGCTCGCGGCCGAAGCGGAAAGAAATTCCGCCATGGAAAATGAAACGACGGATACCAAAGAAGACGCTCCTGAAAACGTTCAGGAAGAAAATTCGGCGGAAGACTCTGAAAATACTGAATAAACGGAAGCGGTCAAACTTATTATGCGCTTTGGTTTCAGGAATCGTGAAGTGGTGCTTGACGCTCCCTGCCTGATGGGGATCGTCAACGTAACGCCTGATTCATTCAGCGACGGCGGTGATTTTTTCGATACCGGCGCCGCTTTCAGGCATTGCCTGATGCTTCACGCGGAAGGCGCCGGGATTATAGACATCGGCGGCGAATCGACCCGCCCGAACGCCCGGGAAGTTTCCGTTGAAGAAGAAATAAACCGGGTCGTCCCGGTCATCGCAGCGGTGAAAAAACAGAAACCTGAACTTGTTATCAGTGTTGACACCCGCAAAGCGCAAGTCGCCGCCGCCGCCGTCGAAGCCGGGGCGGACATAATAAACGACGTCAGCGGATTGGAATATTCGCCAGAAATAGCCGAAATAGCCGCGGCGAATAATACCGGGCTGGTTCTCATGCACATGCGCGGCAAACCGGAAAACATGCAGGAATCGGAAAATCTGCGTTATGAGGATATTGTTTCAGAAGTTACCGGTTTTTTGGAGAAAGCCGCGCAAAAAGCCCTTGACTATGGCGTAAAACGGGAAAATATTATTCTTGACCCGGGAATCGGGTTCGCCAAGGACGCGGAGCAGAATTTACTTTTGATAAGGGAAATCGGGAAACTCAGGGCAAGCGGTTACCCGGTTCTGGCGGGGCATTCCAGAAAGTCATTTATTGGCAAATTGCTGGGGCAGGAGAATCCCAAAGACCGTTTAGCCGGAACAATAGCGGTGACGCTGTACCTGGCTCAACAGCAGGTGGAAATACTCAGGGTTCATGACGTCCGGGAAAACCGCGACGCCCTGAAAATGTTTAAGTTTTGCGCATCAGCCGGAGAGACAAGGAGTTGAGATTATGCCTACGGGAATTATGGATTATCTGGTGACAGGCTGGGAATATTGCCGTCCTATGCTCGAAATCATTATACTGGCATTCATTTTTTATAAAATACTTTATTACCTGCGCGGCACCCGCGGCTCCAATATCCTTGCCGGAATGCTCATCGCCCTCCTGATCCTGACCGCCGTCGCCGACCTCATGAAATTTGAAGTGCTGAGCTGGGCTCTCAGCGGACTGTGGACGTTGCTGGCGACGGCCATGATCGTCATTTTCCAGCCGGAACTTCGCCGGGCTTTCGCGCAGTTGGGCAGTATATCGTTTCGCCAGAAAGACCGGAAAAAGGAAGTTATTACCGAAATAACTACCGCCGTCCTTAACATGGCTAAACGCAAGATCGGCGCCCTGATGGTAATTGAACGCAAAATAGGAATGCGCGCCATTGTGGAAGATGCGGTAAAACTGGATATCAAAGTCAATTCGATGATCCTTGAATCCATTTTTTATCCGAACTCTCCCTTGCATGACGGAGCCATAATCATTAAAAACGACCGCATAATCGCGGCTCACGCCATTCTTCCGCTTTCCCGGAATGAAAGTTTTGCCAAATCGCTCGGCACCCGGCACCGGGCCGCCGTCGGCATTACCGAGGAAACCGACGCGGTTGTCGTCGTCGTCTCCGAACAAAACGGCAATATCAGCGTCGCCTGCCGCGGCAGTATCCGCTATGACGTGAAAGTCGATAAACTCCTGCGCTACCTCAGCGCCCTGTTGATGGCCTCGGACGACAATTCATTTGCAAATATATTTTCCATGGAAGACACGGTCATTAACCAGGAAGGATTCTCAAAAGGAGAAACAGAATGACTCAAAACGTGAATGAAGGCTCCAAATCAAGCTGGATTCCGGGGTTCGTACGCAACGATTTCCTGCGCAAAGCGATAGCCCTGTTCTTTGCGGTATTGTTTTATTTCATAGTCACCAGCCGTCTGGGCATCGAAGAACAGATCAACAATATCCCGGTGGATATAGACCTGCCGACCTCCCTGGTTAATCTCGATAAACTCACGCCGCGGGTTTCACTTGTAGTAAAAGGCAGTAAAGGCATTCTCAAACAGTCAAACCGTACTTCTTTTAAAATACAGACTAAGGTAAAACTCTCCGACTACATACCGGGAGAAGTATATAACCTGCGTTTGACCGCCGATAACGTTTCGACCCCGCTCGGCATTACCGTTATAAGAATCGATCCCAGGGACCTGGCGCTTAACCTTGACCGCAAAGTCTCGAAAAAAGTGAAAATCGAGCCGACTTTCGCTAATAAAGACATCCTGCCGCAGGGATATGCCGTCGATAAAGTCATTTTCCAGCCTTCGGAAGTCCTGATTACCGGCCCGGAAAGCATTCTGGAAAAAATCCGCAAAGTTAAAAGCGCCCCGATTCCGCTTAGTTCAAACCTGACAGACAGTTTCGACTATAAGACGAAAATTTTGAAGGACCCATCCACTTCGGTTTCCCCGGACAGGGTAAACGCGCAGGTGCAAATAATCCGCCAGAGCAAAACAGTCACCATTAAAAATGTCGCGATCCAGGTCATGGAATCTCCCGGCAAGTCCGGCAAGTTTAAAGTTGAACTGCTGTCTTCACCGCATGTCGCAGTAACCCTGAGCGGCCTGAAAGGCACTGTCGATCTTCTGAAAAATGAGTCCGTCAAACCGTACATTGATATATCCTCCCTGGATACGGAAGGAACTTTTTCCGTAAACATATCCTGCTGGATCAGTTCAAATGACAAAATTACCGTTAAAAGTATCTATCCCGAAAAAGTGCAGGTAAAACTTACCAAAGTGAAATAGAGCGCTTAATTGACGCAGGCAGGGAGGAAATGGGCAATGAATTTTTCTTTTTTTTCAGTTCCGGAGTAGAATTTATAATAAATATCGCTATTTTATTTATGAAAAGTTGACTATTTATTTAAGCAGGAACGTAATATAAAAAGGCCTAAATGAAAAAAGTTTTTATTACGGGAAGAGGACTGGTTACTCCTCTTGGACACGGTAAAGCCGTTAACGAAAAAGCATTGCGAGAGGGAAAATCGGGTATTACTTTCCAGGAAGAATGGGCTTCCCACGGATTAACCAGCCAGGTTGCCGGCGGCGTTGATTTGGATGTCGAAAATGAGCTTCTGGACCGGAAACGTCTGCGCTTCATGACTCCTTCTTCAGTAATGGCTACTATCGCTTTGGACGAGGCGCTTACCGAAGCGAACTTGACCCGTGAATACATCGCGGGTAAACGCATAGCCCTGATTTCCGGAGTTGCCGGAAGCTGCTATAAAGAAATTTATGAATCCACCTGCGGTTACGAAACAACGCGGCAGTTGCGGCGGGTTAACCCGTGCGTCGTTCCGCGCATAATGCCTTCGTCCGTCGTCGCTAATTTATCTCTGGTCTTCGGGTTTACCGGTGAATCCTACGATATAAGCGCCGCCTGCGCCAGCAGCGCCCACGCTACCATACTCGGCGCCAGGATGATCCAGGCCGGAATGTATGATATCGTCGTCTGCGGCGGAGCCGAACAATGCGACTGGGTGCAGGCTCTCGGTTTTACGGCTATCCGCGCGTTGTCCAAGGCTTATAACCACGTCCCGGAAAAAGCCAGTCGTCCCTTTGCTGTCGATCGCGACGGTTTCGTCATTGCCGAAGGAGCCGGTTTTATGGTTCTGGAATCAGAGGAAAGCATCAAAAAACGTCAGGTCAGCCCTGTTTCCATGATAAGCGGCTGTTACGGCAACAGCAATGCTACGGATATGGTGGTGCCCGACGCGAAAGCCAGTATTGAAGTCATGCGCGGCGCTTTGGCTTCCGCTGGACTGAAGCCGGAGGATATTGAATATATCAACACGCACGGTACCGCTACTCTTATCGGCGACCCGGTTGAAATGGAAGCTATAAAAGAAGTTTTCGGGCCTTCTCCCGCAATTAACAGTACTAAATCCCAGACCGGACATATGATCGGGGCCACCGGAGCGGTCGAAATAATATTCACCAGTCTGATGATCGAGAAAAAATTCATCAGTCCTTCCATGAACCTGGAAAATCCGGAAGAAGAATTTAAATGGGCTGATTTTGTTCTGGATACGCGTGAAAACGTTGCAATTAAACATGCGTTAAGCAACAGTTTCGCTTTCGGCGGTTCGAATGCCGCGGTAATAGTTTCTTCCGTATAGTCGGATCTTCGTCCGTTGCGGGTTGCCGGTATCCGTTTCTTACGTATGAGTTTAAAAAAGTTTATTTTGCAATATAATTTGGAACTCGGATGGACAAAACAACATAAGTATCCTATAGTAGTTTCCATATTTTAAGAATAATGACGTAAAGTCACAACTATATTTATATATGCAGAAATGTCGTAAATTACCGCCGTGGATCAGGGTAAAAATAAACTGCGGGACTAATCGCAACGAAATCGCGCATCTCATGGATGAACTTAAACTGCATTCCGTCTGCGCCAGCGCTCAATGCCCGAATCTGGGAGAATGCTGGCACCGGGGAACCGCGACTTTTATGATCCTGGGCGATGAATGCACCAGAAACTGCAAGTTCTGCGCGGTCAGTCACAATCCCCATCCCGCTCCGCCGGATCCCGCTGAAGTAAAAAATCTGGTCGAAGCGGTTAAACGAATGAAATTGAAATATGTCGTTATTACCTGCGTTACCCGTGACGACCTGGAAGACGGCGGCGCCGGCCAGTTCGCAGCAATAATAAACGAACTCCATAAAGAAACTCCGGAAACCGGGATTGAAGTCCTGACATCCGATTTTAACAACAATATCGCGGCATTGAAAACCGTTCTTGACGCCGGTCCGACCGTTTTCAACCATAACGTCGAAACCGTCAGGCGGATGGCGGCAAAAATACGCGATAAAGCCACGTATGACCGTTCAATGCAGGTCTTGCGTAACGCTTTCGAATTGACGAAAGGAAAAATTCCCGTCAAGTCGGGTTTTATGGTCGGGCTCGGCGAAAATGACAATGAAGTCCTTGAAACACTGGAGGAATTGCGGGAAAACAAAGTCAGCATAGTTACCATCGGACAGTATCTGCCGCCTTCCGGCGCACATTGGAAACTGGACCGCTATGTTGAACCGGAAAAATTCGATGAATGGGCGAAATTCGCCAAAAAGATCGGATTTGAATCTGTTGCCAGCGCGCCATTGGTGCGAAGTTCGTATAACGCAGAGGAATTACTGCAAAAAAACAAATAAAAGGTGAATTACAAAAATGGAACTTTTCCTGTTAATCTTGCTGTCTGTAATACTGGCGGTAACAATTGTTATTTTGCGGACGAAACTGATAATACTGAGACGTATTTCCGCAAGCCTGGTAAAGGGGGTCAACAAAGAACGCAGCGCAACCGCCGATATCTTGCGCCTCTCAAGACGGGTTGTGGCCTCTCAAAGCAGAGAGAAGGAATTCCTGCCTTATTTCATCAAATATACCGTCAGGTCCCTTAAAGCCAACGGCGGAGCGATACTGCTGTGCGGAGAAGATAACTATTTTTCCGGGTGCGCGGTCTCCGGAACTTTTCCTCCGCTGAAGGAGGTAAGCCCGCAAATAGAAAGCCAACTGCTTGCCCATGACAAAAAACATACCGAGTTCATACGCGGTTTTAAAACCAAATTTACGGTAAAGGAACTTGAATCGCTGTGCGGTTCCAAAGGTTTCGCTTTTTTTGACGGTGAAGCGCCTGAATCTTTCCCGGAAAACTATTTGAAGGAAGCCCCTCTCTCCCTGATGACCCCGATAAAGCTTGAGGACAAAATCTACGGCTGCATTATAGTGACCTCAAAAGGTGATTTCGATTCTCAGCATTTGTCCCGCAACGACGGAGTCTACCTGATCCGCCTGGCGGAAATAGCCTCTCTTTGTATTGAGGTCATAAAAGCTTTCAGAAAACGTCAGGAATATGAAAAACAGCTTCAGGTCGCAAGGGAAGAAGGCATGACCCAGGTGTCTTCCGGTATTATTCACAATATCGGCAACGCGATAACAATAGCAAAACTTACGGTAAACAGCCTGATCGAAAAATTCAATGTGGAACCCGAAAACCGTCCGGAACACCTCATGCTCACTACGATTATTCCGCGCATGGAAAAAGAAATGGAAAAGGGCAATCTGGATAATTTCCTGAAAGAAGACTCCCAGGGCAGGGAATATTTCGCCGTGATGAAAGAACTGCTGGCGCATCTGGGACAGGAAGCCGATGAAAGCGCCCTGCTGCTTAAATCAATGTCGGATAAATTATTCCATATCAGTGAAATCATTGAACTTCAACAGCGTTTCGTAGGCGAACTCGGCACGGAAAACATGACCCGCCTGAACAAAGTAATCGAGTCATCCGTGAAGATTTTCGATGAATCATTCAACAAACGCGGCTATAAGATTTCCACTAACCTTGAAGACGATATCCCGGAAATACTGGTTGACGCATCGATGCTTACCCAGGTATTTATCAATTTCATTAAAAACGCGATAGAAGCGATGGAATCCGAAAAAAAGGAAAAGAAGAAATATGCTTTGAGCATAAGTCTGAAATCAGAAGTGCGGGATGAAAAGAATTACGCTGTCGTCACGATAAACGACAATGGTCCGGGTATTGCCGATGAAGTCAAAGCCAAAATGTTCAATTTCGGATTTTCCACCAAAACCGAAGACAACAGCAGCAGCCGCGGCATCGGGCTTCATTTCTGTATGGATTACGTGAAGAAGTACGGCGGCGATATTGACGTTGATACTAAACTGGGTGAAGGCACCACCTTTAAAATATCTTTCCCGATAGCCGAAAAATTTTAGCGGATACTATAGTAGCGCCGCGTCTCGATGAGACCGGCGAACTGCAACGTTGACAGGCCGCATAATCTTATTCTTTGCCGCTTTCATCGAAAGCCGGCCTACTTGAAAGTTCCGGCAAAGTCGGTTAAGCTCATACTACGGAACCTTGTAGCTGCTTCGCCTTTTTTGCTCAAGCATGACTTCATTCAATTGTCTGGTCAATTTCAGGCGGGCGGCCTCAAGTTGTTCGGCCGTTTTGTCCCTGGTATTTAATTCCTTGCGCCGAACCAGGTAATTGCCCCAAACCAAAGCGGTATCCAAGCCAAGCTTGACAACGCCTGGAATTGCGGAAAGCGGCGTTGCTTTTATGTTTTTAGCATCAATCAGGATGCCTGCGGAAGTCATCGCCGCCTGAGCGGCGGCATCGGCCCATTGTTTGTTTTTGACGGCTTCCCCCGCACTGTTTGCGTCTACAACATAACCGGCGCCGTCATTACTCATTTTCAGCAGACCGGAAGGTATTGTTCCATCCGGTTTAGCCATAAGAAGAGTATTGCTGCCGAGCATTAAGGTCGTTCCGGCGTCGATCATGACCTGGCCGGCATCTTTCATGCCTTCCCGCGAACCGGTTTCGATTTGCGAATAACCGGCGGTATTTTCGCTTGAAAGTTTTCTAATTCCGTTGAGCGCCTCTTTCAGGGCTTCTCCTTTTTTCTGCAAGCGTTCATCACTCATTTCGGCGTAAGGATTGTAATCCGGACCGTTTATGACCGGGGCGACGTTATTATTTTCATTTTTCCGCAGCAGTTGGGGAGTTGGGGAGTCGATACCGGTCAAATCAACTACGCTGGAATCATATTTATAAGGATTTTCTGACTTTACCGCGGCCACGGAAATATCTTTATCGCCGCCTGCTGGATTGTCCCACTGCCCGCTGCGATTTATTGAAGCAGCCTGTTCCAGCGCTTTTCCCGATGCTTGTTTAAAGGAGGTTTTTCCGGTGTTTTCGAGCCTCTGCATTTCGTTCAGGGTATTCGTACCCAAATCATTACCGCTGTCCGGTTTGCGAAAAAGGTTGTTCAGCGCCGGGGTGTCGGCGATTGTGCCGGGACCGTGCAGGCGTCCGTCTTTCGAATGCAGAGAAACGCCGTGAAAACGGTAATCCCCAAACGGATTAATAGTTTGCAGTTCAAGGATTTTGGAATCGCTTTTCATTTTCTGCTGGAGGAAGGTATTTAAATTCTGCTGCCGCATGAAAAGTAGATTTATCTGGTTCTGTTTTTGATACTGCTGTTGGAGGTACCATACCGGCTGATAATTGTACTTCAGTTTATTCCATGCGGTTTCAGCCTGGTTTATATACCGGTTGGCGCTGGTCCTGGCCTGGCCTTTCAGTCCGGATGCCGACTTGCGCGCCT
>Ga0265294_10007367_pt1 | contig 13057 bp, 16 predicted proteins | sample MunlanPumphouse3_FD_192504 | JGI IMG/M metagenome (GOLD analysis project Ga0265294, IMG submission 192504) | Groundwater microbial communities from a municipal landfill in Southern Ontario, Canada - Pumphouse #3 | ecosystem: Environmental > Aquatic > Deep subsurface > Groundwater | place... | reverse complement strand
AAATTATCCCATATCTCCCGGCTGCTTTTGCTGAACTTAGGTTCTATTTTAAAGTTATTTTTCATGGCAATCCGGGTTAATCAGATAATTTTTTTCTAAGTATTTCAAGGGCTCCGCTAACCCTCTTCTCAACTGCTTTTACACTGATATTAAGTCTTTGTGAGATCTCATGGTATTTGAGATTCTCGTTTCTGCTCAAAAGGAATGCAATTCTTTGTTTTTCAGGCATAGAAACCAGGGCGTCGGAATATTGTTTAGCCAGCTCGTTATATTCTGTATTATTACCGTTGTACCGGGCTATGTGGGAAATGTCATCCGGAACAATTGAGCTGATGTAATTCAACTCAACCTTTTTTCTCCTTAGTTTGGTAACAATCATGTCAGAAGCCATTTTGTAAAGTAAAGCCTTATCGGTATTGGGGTCAATATCCATCCCCTTTTCCCATATCCTGGTAAAGAGATCCTGTGCAACATCCGATGCAAGGTCGGCGTCTGAGCACCGATAGTACAAATATCGCCTTATTGCATCAAAATGCATTTCAAAAAGCTTTTTAAACTCCTCTTTACCCAAAATCTTTAGCCTTTGTTAATATACCGCTTATCCTTAAGGATACCCTACGGCTAAATTAAGAATTTATTGTGACAGAGTTCCCGGTCTGATTGTAAAAGACATTGATATCAGTAAGTTCCTTTCTGATTAACAAATAATTATCAATCCCTGTGCAGTGGCATACACCTATTGAGCGCGGGGAGAGAGTTTTTAGGGCGTTTATTATGCTTCTTATCCTCTCCGTTGAAGCTGCCCTCGTGTGAAACCCTCCGATGATAAGATCCAAGGGAAGAGAAAAAAAATGAGAGGCTGTACCGGCAATATTTGTGATTCCGTTGTGGGAGCAGCTGCTTATTACCGAGATATGGGTACCTCCTTTGAATGCCAGGAAAAGTTCATCCTCAAACCTGTCATCTCCGTCATAGCTGGTATCTGCAGGATTGCTTACAGTAATATCCGGCATAATAAAAAGGTTGGTTGCCAACTCCACCGGAGATGTTATCTCTGTGACCCTCCCTGTTAATGAGGAGGTTTCAGGAACCTGCCCTTTAGGATATAACAATCGCCTGTATTTTGGAGTGAGAGCATTCCTCTTTACAATAACCTGAGCTTTTTTGTTGATTTTGAGAAGGGAAGAGAGCCCCCCTGTGTGATCATAATGGCCGTGGCTGATTATAATTGTATCAATATCAGCAATATTTATTCCGAGTTGTTTTGCATTGTGGATTAAAATATCGCTTTGACCTGTGTCGAACAGAATTTTTTGGCGGGAACTCTCAATGCCGGAAGTTTCAATGTAGAATGAGAGCCCGTGCTCGGCAAGCAGGCCTCTTTTCTGGACGCAATTCTCAACGAGGGTGACAATTTTCACCTTAGTATCGGTTTAACTTAGTATAAGTTTTAACTAAGAACAGGTTTAAGTGATTTATAGTCAGTTTTAAGGACTGAGGGGGAATCAGGCCTCCCGATAAATTCTCCGTCTTTTCCGAGATACTTTTTATCAGGATCAAACTCCACTCCAAGTTTATCAAGAAGTGGTTCCACAGCCACCTGATGAACCTGCAGTCCGATATCCCACGGATTGTAACCCAGGAGCACTCCCGCTAATTCCTCGTATGTAAGAACCGGTATCCCGAAACCATCTTCTCCGTATGTAGTGCCATCCATCTCAGAGATAACATATTGCCATCGGTCTATAAAGAAATTACAACCCGGGCAGTTGGTGATAATAACATCAGGTTTGTAAGGCTTCATTGAGTCCAGCTTCTTTTTTGTGTTGGTAACAGAGTAACCCCTGTTCGATTTAAGCAGGTATTGTCTGAAGCCAAAACCGCAGCAGTGGCGGCGCTCCGGATAATCAACCTGCTCTCCTCCCCATTCATCTGTCAGTCCGGCAAGTACATAAGGGAACTCCGCGCCGCCGATACCTTCACTGGGGAAAATCTTTGAATAATGGCAGCCGATATGATCCACAACTTTGAGTGGTTCCCCGGTGAAACGGTTGGTCAGCCGGTATTTGGCCTTTTCGCCGATCTCCTTTCTGAACTTGTAGATAAGATCACTGGTATGTACAAAGTTTTTAGGGATTTCAAAGGTTCTTCCGGTTGCCTTATAAAGAGCCTCCCTTGTCTGTTCGAGTTTTTCCGGATGGTGTTTCCATGTCTCCAGCATCTCCATATATATTCCGAAAGAGGTGACGCAGGAGCAGGTGAAATTTTCGTATCCGGCTTCTGTCATAAGGGAAAACTGTCTTGCAACCACTGTCATAGTGGTCTCCACAGGAATAATCCCTGAGTGATAGGCTATTCCTGTACAGGTTGTCTGGCGGGGATCGTCATAAATATCTTTTCCGGCAACCTCTCTGATGATTCTCATAAACAAATCTTCTGCTGCAGGAAAAATATTCTGGCGGATACAGCTTCTTGCAAAGTAAAACTTGTCGTCGGCAATCTCCTTTTGATAGCCTTCCCAGGCTTTGTTATGTGTAATCTTTCCCATACTCACCCTACTTTTGATATACTTTCATAAAATATTCATCCCTCTTTTCTGAGAACTCTATACCGTCACGATCAGCAACCTCCTTGCTTAATTTCTCTATCTTATCCATTCTTGCCTGCCCCCCGGTAACATCAAAGATTTTCTGCAGATCTTCCAATGACTCCTTTGCCGTTTTTCTGAGTGCCCCGCTTCCATATTTGTTGTAATTGGCGCCAAGCCTGGCAAGTATAGATTCTCTGTTCTCTCTCATCCACTTCCATACAGGGCCCTGTTCCGGATACATACCATTGTCAACCTCATCAATGTATACACAATAACCGTATTGGAGAATATGATCTCCCACTGTTCTCTTGATCGCAAGCTGTCTTCTGCCCTGCTCACTCTCAATAAAATAACCCTTTTCAATAGACATAGCCCTGAGAGCCTGTACGATATAGCAGGGAGTATTGCCCCTTGGACAACGGGTTTTGCAGGAGAGACACTCTCCGCACCTCCATATCATATCTCCCTTGAGCAACTCTTCAATTTCCTTGTCGTCGCCCCGCTGAACAATTTCAACCACCACCCTGGGGTCATAATCGCTCACCTCTGCTGCCGGACAAATTGCAGTACAGGTTCCGCAACTGATACATCCGTTCAGACCTTCGGCGAATCTTAAATCTTTTTTTAGTTCTTCAAACAGGCTCATAGTTTCAGGTTCATGAATTGTTTATTTTTCCGTTATCCAGATTAATGTAATTTACTATCTTCTTTTTTCTGTCAATTGATTGAACTTCACATCTGACTTTGGTTTCAATCTTTTTTGCATTCCAGAAGAATTTAGAATCTCTTACAACTCCTGCCGGAGAACATAAAAGCTGATCCCGGTCATCAAAAAAACCTCCGATATAATAGGGATAACCACACGAGGCCATTGAGAGATCCGATGCTTTCTGTATGATCGTTATCTCTGCATTTTCGTCCATTCTTCTTGCCTTTGAGGCGGCTTTGGGACCGGCGGCAGATCCACCTATGACTACTATTCTTGTGTTCATAAGTTTAATGTTTTAAGTTTTTAAGGCAGAGAATCTGTAAGTTTCCTGAATGCTTCACTAATCTGTTTGTCAGAGAGCAAATCACCCATTTTACCCTGGTCACATGTATCGCACATTGTCTCGGTTACAGGTATCTGAGCCAGAAGTGGGATGTTAAAATCTGCAGAGATTTTTTCTCCTCCACCTTTCCCAAAGATATAATATTTTTCGTCAGGATGTATAGAGGGGGAGAACCATGACATATTTTCCACCACTCCGAGTATCTTTATGCCGATGGTTTTATTGTTATACATATTCATTGCTTTCTCGACATCGGCTACAGAGACCTGCTGCGGAGTAGTTACAAATACAACTCCATCTGCTTCAAAGCTTTGCAGAAGCGTTATATGAATATCTCCTGTGCCCGGAGGTGTGTCAATAACCAGATAATCCAGATTACCCCAAAATGTGTTGTTGATCAGTTGTTTCAATCCATTGGCTGCCAGTGGACCTCTCCAGATGACAGGTTGTTTTCCGTCAATCAGGAATCCGATTGACATAAGTTTTATTCCAAATTTAACGAAGGGGATCAGGTATTCAACACCCTCTTTTTCTGTCACAAATGGCTTTTTGTCTTTTAGATTGAACATCAGGGGAACCGACGGTCCGTAAATATCTGCATCCAGCAGGCCTACCGAATGCCCCTCTCCGGCAAGGCTCATTGCAATACCGGCTGCAACTGTTGATTTCCCGACCCCGCCTTTGCCTGATGCAACTACAATTATCTTATTGATGTTTTTAAGTTTGGTTTTTTCGAACGATTGATTCTCTTCCATTTTATGTTATTGTTTATTATATGTTATTGTCACTCCTTATACCTTATGGCATCTTTATTTTTTAGTGCTGTTAATCTTTACAGTCAATTAAGTTTTCTTGTTGCAGCTTGTTCCATATCTCTTTTAAAATTTTGCTTACCTCGCATTCCGGCCTCCACTCCGTTATGCTTTGGCAATTTATCATTGCATTAACCACCTCCGGCTCAAAAGGAAGTTTACAGGAAATTTCAATGCCCTCTTTAAGACAGAAATTTTCGATCTCTTTTGAAACAGGCAGGCATAAATCGTATTTGTTTATTATCACACTCCTTTTTATTCCAAAAGATTCTATCAGTTGAAGAACTCTTTTAAGATCGCTGAATCCCGACAAAGATGGCTCGGTGACAATGAAAACTCTGTCTGTGCCGGTAATTGATGAAATTACAGCACAACCTATTCCCGGAGGAGCATCAATAATTGTTGTATCCAGATTGTTTTTTTCAGAAACCTTTCTGCACTTTTCCCGTATCATTGCCACCAGCTTTCCGGAGTTCTCCTCTCCCGGCTCCAAAAGTCCGAACACCATTTTGCCGTTTCTGAATGATCCCGAATACATCCTGCTCTTATCGTTTTTTACCATACTTATGGCACCCTCCGGACAGATTCTGGTGCAGAGCCGGCAACCATCACAGGCAACATCGTCAATATGATACTTTCCGTCTGAAAAGGATATTGCATCAAAGCGGCAATAGTCATAACACAAACCGCAAACAGCACACAAAAGGGGATTGATAACAGCTTTCTCGCCTGATACATAAACAGTGCTCTCCTCAACAGAGGGGTTCATAATCAGATGCATATTTGCGGCATCCACATCACAGTCAGCCAGAAGAACCTTTTTACCCAGTGTTGCAAAAGCTGCTGTAATACTGCTTTTACCTGTCCCTCCTTTCCCGCTGATCACTGCTATTTCCATTGATTGTTATTAATTGTTGTTCAGTTGTTAAATTTTTGTTCAGTAATTGAATAAGCCAGTTTTTCAAATTTTTTTCTTAGATCATCCTTTTTAGCGGCAACAATTCCCCCTTCTGAGTAGATTCCGGCTATCTCCCTGTCAAAAGGGATCTCCATTGCAAGTCGTATATTTTCTTTTGAGAGGTAATCATAGACATCTCTGCTTCCAAGACCAGCCCGGTTCACAATTACTGCAAATGGTTTATTCAGTTTCCTGAGTATTGAGACCGAGATCTTGAGATCACTCACCCCAAAAGGCGTTGGCTCGGTAACCAGCAGAACAAAATCTGCTGATGAAACAGTGTGAATAAAAGGGCAGGAAGTGCCGGGAGGGGAATCCAGTATTACAAAAGCCTCATTTATAACTCCTTTGTTACCAGTGCCTGACTCTCTCACACCAGTTCCGGCTTCTCTGACAGCAGCCTTTATTATGGGTACGGGAGTGTAAGCTCCGATTCTCATTCTTCCCTCTACTATCAGAGAATCCCTGCCGGTATCTAAATCAGAAGGATGATTGAATCTGATAACCTCCCCAAGTGAATTCTCCTTTTCGGTTATCGCTCCGTAAGTACAGGCATAACTGCATGCACCGCAACCATGGCAGAGATCCTCCATTACTTTAATCAGCTTTCTCTCTTTAACCAGAAAAATAGCATTGTAGCTGCAATACTCTTCACATTTACCGCAATAGGTACAAAGATTTTGATCTATTACAGGAGTTTTTTGCACAACTTCTTTGGCAGACAATTTAATGCAATTAAAAAAAGCTGCCGAATTGGGCTCCTCTGCATCACAATCTGCCAGAGTTACATCGTTGCCGGTTTCTTTAAGGACATAAAACAGATTTGTGGAGATAAGTGTTTTTCCTGTACCCCCTTTACCGCTGGCAATTGCTATTCTCATCAGGTTAATCTCTTTTCTTTAAAAACTTTACAGAAACATTTAAAGTATGACTAGTGATCGCAACTATTATTGCCCTGTTTCAGTTCTCCCTTAATTAATTCCATTGCAAGTTCTTCAGGTGCTTTAGGTTGAACCCCGGTGCACACATCAATTTTGTTCTGACCAAACAGGTCAATGGCATGTTTTCCCATACCTCCTGCTATAACATTGGTCACTCCCATCTTTGCAAGCCATGAGGGAAGCAGTCCGGGTTCGTGAGGTGGCGGAGTAACCTTTATGTGACCTGTAATTGTATTATCATCTGTTTCGATTACCGAAAACTGTGTGCAATGGCCGAAATGCTGGCACAAAACTCCATTTTCCAATGGAATAGCAATTTTTCTTTTCATAAATTATTTTAATATGTTTTAATTTCCTCTTCCGGAACGGTGTCTGAAACCGGCTCCTTTACCTGCAGATGGTCCTCTTCCTGCAGATGGTCCTCTTCCTGCAGAAAAACCTTTTCCCGCAGAGATTCCTCTTCCGGCCATGATACCCCTGCTCTTAGATCCTCTTCCGGCCAGTCCTCTGCCCATACCCGGGTCTCCCGGCTGAAATCCATCCGGCTGATTATTATCTGTATTATTATTCCTGCACCGGCCCATTCCTCTGCCGGTCATCGGACCGTCACCCTGCGGCCCACTTCCGTTTAAACCTGGCATAATTGTAAATTTTATAGGTTTTTATTAAGTAATCCGATTATCTCTGTAACCGGCTTTTTTTCTTCTTTTATTATTATCAGCTCAATTTTTAAACTGTCAAAGAGCTCTTTTACCTTAAACCCGAACTCTCCTGATACCACCTTCTCCACACCTCTTGATGCCACAAATTTTGCAGAGGCTATTCCGGCCCCCTCAAGGCTCTCCTTGTTAGGATTTGGAATATACTCAGTTGATTTAAGCTCTGTGTCGTAAATTACAAAATAGGAGCATCTGCCAAAACGGCTGTCCAGTGAAGATTCCGGTGTGTTTCCGGTGGATGTGATTGCAATTTTCATAATTGTCTTTTTAATGCTTGGTCTTTTATATTTAGTCTTTTTAATATTTGGTTTTGCTCTTGGTTTTTGCTCTTGGTTTTGCTCTTGGTTTTTGCTTTTTGTCTTTGATGTTTTGTTTTTGATGTTTTGCCTATGTTGCTTTGTCTTTGATGTTTTGTTTTTGATGCTTTGTCTTTGTTGCTTTGTCTTTGATGTTTTGTCTATGTTGCTTAGTCTTTGTTTTTAGTAATCTGTCATTAAATATTAATATTCTCCCTACAGCCTGTGATTTAAATTTTTTCTGCCACCGGAATGGCGATGCCTCCTCTCGCCCTGGCTACATTCATCCGGTTTCTGTGCGTACTCATCAATCTCCCGGGCATATTCATCAATCTCCTTTGATCCGCAGAGTGAACATCTCTCAGCTTTACCCTGATGGTGGAAGTTGAATATACATTTGCAGGTGTGGCATCTGTACCACTCGCTGTCAAGATAGACTTTACCCCCTTCAAATACCAGAGGTTCGCCGAGTATGAAAGCTTCTGCAATTTTTCTTCTGGCTGATTCATAAATTCTTGCGTATGTTGATCTGGAAACCCCCATCTCTATTGAAGCACAATGCTGTCCTAACATTTCGTAGTCGCTGAGTCGGATAGCTTCGTATTCCTCGAAATTCAATACTATAGTATGATCGCTTTTCTCGTTTCCGATAGGTCTGAATCCCTTGAAATGAGGGAAGTTACTTACTTTTCTGATTAATTTCGGCCTTGGCATAATGGTTATATTCTCATTACAAATATAATGAACATATGCCCAAAAACAAATTTATTTATTGAAAAGGTTTTCTATTTATGGTTTTTCTATTTATGGTTTTTCTATTTATAAAGGTTTTTATGTTAAAGTTCCCCAAAAGGTATATTTGCAGGGAGAGCAATTGCTGAGATCGCAAGAGATGAAAACTGGTTCATCCGGAAAACTTTTTGATGTAAGCAAATTTTGTAGAGCGCAGATTATAAGCACTGTATTGATTTTCCTAAAAACTATACTTTTTGGAAATTAATCTTTTCCGTTCAATAACAACAAGTTGCAAAATTTGCTAACATGTAGCTCTTTTAGGCTGAAGCTCTTAACCATTTATTTAGGAAACTTAATGCAGGAAACTTTTGTATGTGGCATTTCCACGACTAACAAAACCATTAATTTGGAAACTTTAGATATGTATGTCCGTCCTTATGAAATAGTCCAATTAAATCTTTTTATTATATCTGTGAACTGAAAACATGAAATATTAGTGTTATCAGTTCACGATTGAAAAGTTCATAAACGAAAAAGCCGGTTCAGAATTTTCTGAACCGGCTTCCTTTTTTATTTCTCTTCATGCAAAAGAGCGCATCTTCCTGCCGAGGATTTCATCTTCCTGCTGAGGATCGAATCACTCTGTCAGAAGATCGTATCATTCATATAAAGAAGATCACATCCCTCTGTCAGAGGGTTACATCATGCCTCCCATTCCACCCATTCCGGGGTTGGGCATCGGGGCAGGATTCTCCTCTTTCTTCTCAACCAGTACACACTCGGTAGTCAGGAACATTCCGGCTACAGAAGCTGCGTTCTCAAGTGCTATACGGGCAACTTTGGTTGGATCTATCACACCGGCTTTGTGCAGATGCTCAAATTTATCTGTGCGGGCGTTGTAACCAAAGTCATCTTTGCCCTCTTTAACCTTTTGAACAACTATGCTTCCTTCTACACCAGCGTTTTCAACTATCATACGCAGAGGTTCTTCAATTGCGCGGGCGATGATCTGGATACCGGTGTTCTCATCATCGTTGTCACCTTTGAGTTTTTTAAGCTCATTGATTGCACGGATATAAGCAACTCCGCCTCCCGGAACGATACCCTCTTCAACTGCAGCGCGGGTTGCACTCAGAGCATCGTCAACCCTGTCCTTCTTCTCCTTCATCTCCATCTCAGAAGCTGCTCCTACATAGAGAACCGCTACACCGCCGGCAAGTTTTGCCAGTCTCTCCTGGAGTTTTTCACGATCATAGTCACTGGTTGTGGTCTCAATCTGTTTGCGGATCTGGCCGACTCTTTTTGCAATTGCATCCTTGTCACCTGCTCCGTTAACGATAGTTGTGTTCTCTTTGTCGATAGTTATCTTCTCTGCACGGCCGAGCATATCCATTGTGGCTGCGTCGAGTCTCAATCCTTTCTCTTCTGATATAACGGTTCCTCCTGACAGTATGGCGATGTCCTCAAGCATCTCTTTTCTCCTGTCACCGAATCCCGGAGCTTTAACTGCTGCAATTTTGAGAGTTCCGCGAAGACGGTTTACGACAAGTGTTGCAAGTGCTTCTCCGTCAACATCTTCTGCAATGATAAGCAGGGCCTTTCCGTTTTGTGCAACCGGCTCGAGTATCGGCATCAGATCTTTCATAGAGGAGATCTTCTTGTCTGTGATAAGTATCATCGGATTTTCAAGAACAGCCTCCATCTTTTCCGGATTGGTCATAAAGTAGGGAGAGATGTATCCGCGGTCGAACTGCATACCTTCAACAACCTTAACCTCTGTATCGGTGCCTTTAGCCTCTTCAACTGTTATCACACCCTCTTTTTTCACCTTGCTCATTGCCTCAGCGATAAGCTTTCCGATCTCAGTGTCATTGTTGGCAGAGATTGTTGCTACCTGCTCGATCTTGGTGATATCGTCACCTACTGACTGGCTCTGTTTCTTAAGGGAGGCAACTACAGATGTAACGGCCTTGTCTATACCGCGTTTCAGGTCCATCGGATTTGCACCTGCGGTTACATTCTTTAATCCCACATTGATTATTGACTGTGCGAGAACTGTGGCAGTTGTGGTACCGTCACCGGCCTGGTCTGCTGTTTTGGAAGCAACCTCTTTTACCATTTGTGCTCCCATGTTCTCAAAGCGGTCCTCGAGCTCAACCTCTTTGGCTACAGTAACGCCGTCCTTGGTAATCTGGGGGGCACCGTATTTTTTATCTATCACAACATTGCGACCTTTTGGCCCGAGTGTGATTTTAACTGCATTTGCCAAGGTGTCCACGCCTGATTTCATCAGGTTGCGGGCTTCGATATTGAATTTTATCTCTTTTGCCATAACTATGTATGTTTTTTGATTTTTTTAATTAAACAATTGCAAGAATGTCGGACTGACGCATCATAAGGTAATCCTTTCCATCTACATTGATTTCGGTACCGGCATATTTTCCGTAAAGCACATTGTCACCTACTTTTAACTCCATAGGTTCATCTTTCTTGCCGTTTCCTACCGCAACTACTTTTCCTGCCTGGGGCTTCTCTTTTGCTGTGTCAGGGATATAAAGCCCGCTTGCGGTTTTTGTTTCTGCCTCTTTAGGCTCGACCAAAACTCTGTCTGCTAATGGTTTGATGTTCATAATAATTAATGTTTTAGAATTATAAGGTAAATATTTTATTCGTTATCCGGGAACAAAAGAAACAAAAGAGGTGCCAAATATTCTTACTGACAAAATGTCGTACAATAATTGCTATATTTAATTTTTATTTAACCACACAATTTCCAATTAACCGTACCATTTTAAATTAACGTTTAATAATTTTATCTATAATCGTATAATTTTATTTAAACTTACAGTTGTAAATTGCGGAAGCAGGATATTTTTTAGTTGTAGAAGGTGGATGATATTAATTAGAGAGTTTGATGTTAGTTGGCGAGAATGATGTTAATTAGATAGAATGATGTTAGTTGGAGAGAATGATGTTAGTTGGAGAGAATGATGTTAATTGTCGAGAATGATGTTAATTAGATAGAATGATGTTAGTTGGAGAGAATGATATTAATTGGCGAGTTTGAACAGTGTTAATTTGAGATTCATAGTAATTTAATTAAAGTGGCAGGATAATGTTAATTGAAGAGGCAGGATAATGATAATTGAAGAAGTAGAAAAATTAAAGTCACCTGTGACTGAGGATGAGAAATTCATGAAAGAGGCTCTTAAAGAGGCTCGTAAGGCTTATGAAAAAGACGAGATTCCGGTGGGAGCAGTCATTGTCTGCAGAGGTAAAATCATCTCCCGTTCCCACAATCTTACTGAGCTGCTCAGGGACCCGACAGCTCACGCAGAGATGCAGGCAATCACTATGACAACCGACAGCATTGGGGGCAAATATCTGGATGAGTGCACTCTGTATGTGACACTGGAGCCCTGTCCTATGTGTGCTGCAGCGCTCAACTGGGCACAGGTTAAAAGGGTGGTATACGGTGCAGCCGATCCAAAGCGGGGTTTCTCCCTTTTCAACCCATCGCTGCTTCATCCAAAGTGCGAGGTAAAAGAGGGGATTTGTAAAGAGGAGTGCTCAGAACTGCTCGTCAGGTTTTTTTCTGAAAAAAGAGGGAATGACGTGTGAGTTGTGGAATTTCAAAAGGCGATTTATGGAAATTCAACGTATGAATTATGGAATTTCTGGGTGATCTTGGATATCTGGGACTCTTTCTGGGCTCGTTTCTGGCTGCGACAATAGTGCCATTCAGCTCTGATTTTCTTATTGTGGGTGCTCTGATTGCCGGGGCGGATCATTCCCTGGCTCTTATTTCAGCCACTGCCGGAAACTGGCTGGGCGGCCTCACCTCCTACTATATAGGCCGTGCAGGTAAATGGGAATGGATAGAGAAGTGGTTCAGGATCAAGGAGGAGACTCTGCTTAAACAGAAAGAGAGGGTGGATAAGTACGGTGCTCTACTGGCTCTCTTTACGTGGCTGCCGTTTGTAGGAGATGTAATGGCGGTTGCGCTGGGATTTTACAGGGCCAACTTTTACAAAAGCGCGGTTTATATGCTGATAGGTAAAGCACTCCGTTACATTTTCTGGATTTTGTTATACAGGAGTCTGGGGCAGGGGGTGCTGGATTTCAGCTTTCTATAAAATTTTGGACTTTTCGGAAAAAGCAATACCTTTGCAACCCCAAAACGGTATCATTGACCTATGGTGTAATGGCAGCACTTCAGATTCTGGCTCTGACAATCCAGGTTCGAATCCTGGTAGGTCAACAAAGAAAGTTCTTATAGTTGTAAAACAAATAATTACGCTGACCTATGGTGTAATGGTAGCACTTCAGATTTTGGTTCTGTCAGTCTAGGTTCGAATCCTGGTAGGTCAACATTAAGATGTACCGCTAGCGGTGCATCTTTTTTTTATTGGAGTTCATCGACGAAGATTTTGTCATTCATATGATATTAAGACAATTACAAAGTACAAACTTTTAAATTTAAAAAGTTTGTGTTTTGTAACGATCAGATTTATAGGCCAATGACAAAATCTTCGTCGTTGATTTTTTCTGCTCTTTGTATATATGTAAACAGCCTGCCGATCCTCTCTCTGCTATCTGAAATTTCTGTTGTGGAATGGGCTCTTTTTATGGCAGTTGAAATTTCGTCCGGATCATTGCCCGAAACCATAAATCCGTACTCTCCGGCAACCTCCTTTAAACCTCCGGCAGAGGTGTAAACAGGTATGCAATTAAAATACATTGCCTCTGCCATTGCCACACCAAAACTTTCGCTCCGGGAGAGCTGGCAATAGACTTTACTTCTGAGATAAAGCTCCTTAAGATCTTTTTGCTCCAGCCTGGAATATAAAATAAGATTACCGGGTAACTGTCTACCAGAATTTTCCTTTTTCTCCAAAAGATTCTTGAGAACCTTTTTCTCCAAAATATTCTCCAGAACCTCCCTGCCGCATCC
>Ga0265294_10007366_pt1 | contig 13057 bp, 8 predicted proteins | sample MunlanPumphouse3_FD_192504 | JGI IMG/M metagenome (GOLD analysis project Ga0265294, IMG submission 192504) | Groundwater microbial communities from a municipal landfill in Southern Ontario, Canada - Pumphouse #3 | ecosystem: Environmental > Aquatic > Deep subsurface > Groundwater | place... | reverse complement strand
AGGGAAATAATATGAACTACGCTAAAATTATAAAAAATTACGTGAAAAGCTAATATTGACGCAAACTGAATTTGCTGAGATATTGGGTGTTTCTTTTACGACGGTTTCTAGATGGGAAAAAGGAATCCATGAACCTACAATCAAGGTTAAGAGGAAGATAGTCGAATTATGCAAAGAAAATAATATTGAGATTGGGGATTGAAATAATGGCAAAAGCAAAAAAGAGTAAAAATGAAATAACTTTAGAACAAGTTTTATGGAATTGTCGCGTTGCTCTACGTGGATATGGTAGTTTTGAAAAGAATAGAGATTCAATTATCGGATTAGCTTTTTTGAAATTTGCAAGCGATAAATTTGTTAATAGGAGACAAGAGATTATTAATGAACATGGGAATGTCCCAGTGTTTTTAGAGAAAGTATCATTCTATAATTCACAAAATGTCTATTATTTAGAGGAACACTGTAGATGGAGCTATATTGTTAAAAATGCAGGATCAAATGATATAGCAGTTAAACTTGACAAAGCTATGAAAGATATCGAGGATAAAAATCCACCTTTGAAAGGAACTCTTCCTCAAAATGTTTATGCGTCGTTAGGTGCTGACAAAAATGCAATGAAATCTTTGATCGATGAGATCAATAAAATTAATGAGAATAGATTTCACGAAGAAGATTTGATTGGTAGAGTATATGAGTATTTTTTACAGAACTTTGCTGCTTCTGCATCAAAAGAAGATGGAGAATTCTATACACCTGCATGTGTCGTTCAACTAATAGCTGAATTAATTGAGCCATTTGATGGAATAGTATATGATCCATGTTGTGGTTCAGGTGGTATGTTTGTGCAATCTATGAAGTTTGTTGATAGTCACAAAGGAAACAGAAAATAAATATCAATTGTAGGTCAAGAAAAAACTCCAGAAACCTGGAAACTTGCCAAAATGAACTTAGCGATAAGAGGTATTGCAAGCAATCTAGGTCAAACAAATGCATCTACATTCACTGATGACCAACACCAAGACTTAATTGCTCAATATATTATGGCTAACCCTCCATTTAATCTTAAAAACTGGAGAGGTGAAGATGAACTTTTAGATGATCCAAGATTTAAACCATACAAGCCTGCTATGCCACCTAAGTCAAACGCTAACTACGCTTGGATACTACATATGCTTTTAAAACTTGATGTTGAAAATGGTATTGCAGGATTTTTGTTAGCAAATGGAGCGCTAAATGCAGGTTCCGGTAGTGAAGAAGATGATGATAGTGGACAAGATCAATATCTTATTCGCAAAAAAATACTTGAAAATGATAAAGTTGAAGCCATTATTGTACTACCAAGAGATATGTTTTATACAACTAATATTTCGGTAACATTGTGGATATTGAATAACAACAAAAAAGAAAGAACAGTAAATGGTAGAAAATTACGTGATAGGACGAATGAGATATTGTTTATGGATCTTAGAACATGGGACCAAAATATTGAGGAATACATAATTGATAAGGGCAAAAAGAAGAAAAAGACTATATTATCCTCAGAACAGATTCAAAAAGTAAAGAAGATTTATCAAAGTTGGCAATCGATTGATTGTGTAAATTCTTCTACATACAATAAACCAGAGCTATATCGTTCAGTTTATTTCGATGAGATTAAAGAAAAGAACTTCGCTCTTGCTCCAAGTAATTACATTGAATTTGTAGATCATGATTTAAATATTGATTTTCAAAAAGAGATGAAGCGTATTCAAAAAGAGATGGCAGAATTAATTAAGATAGAAAAAAGGTCTCAGAAGATGCTTGAAGATGCTTTTGAAGGTATTGGATATGGCATTGACAAAATATAGGGTAGGAGATCTAATAAGTAAAGTTGAAGAAATCAACACTTTTGGAGTGAGAGATTTTAAAGGTATAAATATAGATAAGGAATTTATGCCTACGGCAGCTTCAACTGAGGGATTAGATGAAAGTAAATATAAGATTGTACGCAAGAACAGGTTTGTATATAGCGGAATGCAGACAGGAAGAGATAAATGCATTAGAATTAGTATGTATACGGAAGAAAAGCCGATAATTGTATCTCCAGCATATACTACTTTTGAAGTTACAGCTCCAAATACAATATTGCCTACATATTTATTTATGGTGTTCCTATCAAAAGAAAAAGATAGACTTGGATGGTTTCTTAGTGATAGTAGTATTCGTTCAAACTTAGATTGGGATAGATTTTGCAATATTGAAATTAATGTTCCTGATATGCCAACTCAAGAAAAATACGTAAATATCTATTTAGCTATGAACGAAAATCAAAAAGCATATGAAAGAATGTTAGATGACCTAAAGCTAGTTGGTGATGCCTATATCGAAGATTTAAGAAAAAAAATACCGGGTAAAGAAATTGGACCATTGCTGAGAGAGTCCGATGAAAAAAATACAGATTTATCAGTCAAGTTAACGCGAGGGATTGATGTTAATATGCAGTTCATTCCTGCAAAAAGAGAAGCAGCGAACAAAGAGAATGCAAGAATTGTAATGAATAATCAGTTTGCGTTTAACAAGGTTGTTAAAAGTAAAGGAACCAAACTTCCATTCGCACTTAGAAAAGGACCAGACTGTATTATTTCAAACTCATATCAAGTTTTTGAAGTTGCCGATCCGGATCTTCTACCCGAGTATTTAATGATGTGGATGTCGAGAAGTGAAACTCAAAGGTATTGTGGATTTAATGCATGGGGATCAACTAGAGATGTATTTCCTTTCGAAGAGTTATGTAAATTAAAATTTCCTATACCATCAGTAAAAGTTCAAGAATCAATTGTTAATATTTATAACTGTTGTAGAGAACGTAAAGAAATAAATGAAAAACTGAAAAAACGGATCAAGAATATTTGTCCTATCTTAATTAAGGGATCAATTGAAGAAGCAAGATAATTGGGGGTGTTTATATGGATTTAATGTTTGAAAAAGGTAAGTTCACCGAAGATGAACTCGAACAAGCTTTCATTGAATTATTTGAGCAATTAGGTTATCAATATGTATTGGGTGAAACAATTCATAGACATTTAAAAGATGTCTTGCTTTATGATGACTTAAAAACATATCTTAAAAATAGATATAAGGATATTACTGATAATGAAGTTGAAAGGGCTATAAGTCTTATTGATAATATTTCATCAACTCCATTGTATGACGGAAACCGAGAGACATACAGAATGATTTCAGAAGGCTATGATTTGATAAGAGATGATGTTACGAAAACTGCCCTACATATCGATTATATAGATTTTGAGAGTACTAAAAATAATAAGAATATCTATAGAGTTGTAAACCAATATACAGTTGAAGACTTACATAATCGTAGACCAGATTTACTGATTTTTATAAATGGAATTCCTATTGTTATTTTTGAGTTTAAGACAGCAATTGAAGAAGATAAAACAGTATATGATGCATGGGAACAGATACATATTAGATACTCAAGAGACATCCCTAGTTTGTTGAAATATAATATAATATCGATTATAAGTGATGGTGCTAATACAAGATTGGGTACCATATTCACACCTTATCAATTCTATTATGCTTGGAATAAAGTAAATGAAAAAGATACGGTTGCAAATGGAATTAGTTCATTATTCACAATGATGCAAGGCGTATTTGCGAAGGATCGACTATTATCGATAATAAGAGATTTTATTTTCTTTCCTGACGATAGTAAAAAAGAGGAAGCTATTATATGTAGATATCCTCAATATTTTGCTACTAAAAAAATGCTTGAAAGTCTAAAAATGCACAAAAAACCTGAGGGTGATGGAAAAGGTGGTATTTACTTTGGTGCAACCGGTAGTGGTAAAACTTATACTATGTTATTCTTATCTCGCCAGTTAATGTTAAGAGAAAAAGAAGTGTTTCATAATCCTACGATCATTTTGATTACAGATAGAGAAGATTTGGATTCTCAAGCTTCAAAACTTTTTGTTACTGCTAAAAAATATTTTCGAGATAATAACGTTAGAAGTATAGAAAGCAGACAAGATTTACAAGATACTCTAACAAACCAGGAAAGTGGAGGAGTATACATTACTACCATACAAAAATTTTGTGAAAGTACCGGATTGCTCTCAGATAGAAGTAATATAATCTGTATTTCTGATGAAGTTCATAGATCAAACACAGGTGTAGGTGCTAAGTTAAAGAAAACTGAAAATGGAGTTTATACTTCTTATGGCTATGCGTATTACTTGCGTGAAAGCCTTCCTAATGCGATTTATTGTGGGTTTACTGGAACTCCAATTGATGAAGCAATTGCTGTGTTTGGAGAAGTTGTAGATAGTTATACAATGAAAGAATCTAGTGATGACGGCATAACTGTAAGAATAGCATATGAGCCAAGACTAGCCAGAGTTCTCTTGTCTGATAAAGATGCAAAAGATATTGAGAGATACTATAAAGAATGTGCAGAGCAAGGATCTAATCCTGAGCAAATAGAAGAAAGTAAAAGAACTATGAGTAGAATGACTAGAATATTAGGCCATCCTGATAGAATCAAAAAGCTTTCAAATGATATTGTTTCTCATTATGAATCATTATGTGATGAAAAGCCAGAAATTGTTCAAAAGGCTATGATAGTATGTTCGGATAGAACGATTGCTTTAAAAGTTTATAATGAAATCACTTCAATTAGACCGGACTGGAGTATATCACGAAAAACGGAAAGACCAAATAAATTCTCTGATGAAGAATTAGATATGTTGGTTGCTATTCCAAAGATTAATCTTGTTGCGACACGCGGAGATAATGATGAGCAGCAATTGTATGATTTGTGTGGTACAAAAGAACACCATAAATTCCTAGATGGTCAATTCAAAAATACTGATTCAAACTTCAAGATTGCAATTGTTGTAGATATGTGGATTACTGGCTTTGATGTTCCATCTTTGGCAGTGATGTATATTGACAAACCACTTCAAAAACACACTTTAATTCAGACTATTTCTCGAGTGAATCGTGTGTTTGAAGGTAAAGACAAGGGATTAATTGTTGATTATATTGGTATTAAAGAAGAAATGATGGAAGCAATAAAAATTTATGGTGGACCTCAAGAAAGTCCAGTAGATGAAATTGCAATTTCTCTAGGTATTTTTAGAAATCATCTTAAGATTATTGATGGTATTATGATTAATTTCAATGCAACTGATTTCTATATTGGTAGTCCTCTTAAGAGATTAAATTGCTTAAATCTTGCAGCAGAATTTGTGCAAACTTCAAAAGAAATAGAAACTAGATTTATGGGATTATCACGAAAGCTTAAGGCAGCTTACAATATAGTATTTCCATCAGGTGAACTCACAGAAGAAGAAATATCAAAAGCTCAGTTTTATCTTGCGATTAGATCTATAATTTATAAACAAATAATTGGTAATGCTCCAGATGCAGAAATCATGAATCGGATTGTTGAAGAAATGGTAAAGAATGCTATTTCGGTAACTGGGGTTGAAAACATTGTAGATGAAAATAAATTAATAGATATTTTCAGTGATGACTTTTTAGATCAAGTTAACTCACTAAAAATGCCAATAACAAAGTTTAATGCTTTAATGAAGTTGTTGAAAAAGGCTATTTCGAATTATGGAAAGGTTAACAGAGTAAAATCTCTTGAATTTGATGAAAGATTAAGAAGAGTAGTCGAAGCATATAATACTAGAGATAAACTTGTATTTACAAGTGAAGTAGTAGCAGATTTTGTTAATGATTTATCTGATGAACTTATCAAAATTTTCCAAGACTTAAATGAAGATAAAACATCATTTGAAAAACTTGGAATAAGTTATGAAGAAAAAGCATTCTATGATATACTGGTCAAAGTTCGAGATATACACCAATTTATCTTTGAAGATGAAAAATGTATTGATTTGGCAAGAAAGATAAAAGAATTAGTTGATGATAAATTACAATATGCTGACTTCTTTAACCGTGATGATATTAAGAATCAACTCAATATGGATTTAACTGTTTTGTTATACAACAATGGCTATCCACCAGAATGGGATGAAGAAGTATTTGAAAAAGTAATGCAACAAGCCGAAAACTTCAAAAAATATATGTAATTTAACATTTTGCGATTTGACTTTTAATTGAGTTGAGTCGCTTTTTTGATTTTCTATGACGTAAATGTTACGGAATGGCCTTATATATGTGTTGTACGTAACACGCTGACGCATGTTTGTAGGATGGGGCTTGTGAGCCTGCCCTATCCCAAACAAATGCATCATCGTCAGCAACTGCCTATCTGAAAATAATGAATAATTAAAATGGAAGAAAGGGAAATCGACTAATTCCATTAAAAATCATATAACTTGGAATATAGGTAAAATTACCCTATCTTCCTTCCGTGGAAAAAAAGTGGAATATAGGGCTTATATATAGGTATGTTCCATTACCGCTGACACATCGTTTGTAGGATAGGGCATTGAGTGAGCCCTATCCCAAACAAATGTATCATCGTCAGCACTTGCCTATCTTCATTCGAAAATTCTAAAAAAATCAGAAAGCTATTATCTACATATTCGAAATATTTCATTAAGAGTTAAAAAATCAGTAGAAAAAGAACGTAATATAATTTGCTGCAGAAAGGAGAAAATTCCCTATCTGCATAAAACTGCAACATAAAGGGGGAAAATCCCTATTTGCAGAATGCAGCAGAAAGGCCTTATATATACATGTTGCATACAACACGCTGACGCATGTTCGTAGGATAGGGCTTGTGAGCCTGCCCTATCCCAAACATTGCATCATCGTCAGCACTCGCCTTTCTTCACTAAAGAATTAAGAAAAATCAGTTAACAATTACAGTAAATTGCAACAATTTTACAAAAAGAATTACAACTTACCCCTCACCCCCCAGGTCATGATGCATGGAGAGGCAAGGGTACCGTCGGCTGGGCAACTTATTTACACGGGACCAATTTTTTGAAATTCTGAAAATTACTTTGGATTTTTGATTAATATTTGGTTAAAACCGATACATTTTGAAATATTTTAAATAATTTGAATAAATACAGTAGACTCTCATTCTAATGATTGAATGGGGGTCTATTTTTTTGTTTAAGCCCTCAACGATTTGATTTGTGTGCTTTTGTTAAAGAGTTTGAATGAATACTTATTTATTAAAATAAATGAAAACGTTGAGCCTATTATTGGCAAATCAGTATATACCTCGCCATTAATCTATTGAAGACGATGAAATTCATACATAACCCGAACTTATATATGAATTTTGCGGACTAAGATATAGGAGGTGTTAACAGATGAAAGAAGAACACAACAATCAAAATGATTTAAATGGTACTTGTTTGAAATGTGGTGTTGAAATCAAATCCATCAAAGGTAAAAAGAAAAAACGATTTTGTTCCGATCGTTGTAGATGGGACTGGTGGAATAATCATATCAAAGAAGAAAAACTTAAATCAAGATTAACAGCCAATCAACGAAATGATATTGTATCAAAGTAAATCACTATAACTCTTGACTATTGTACAAGATAGAGTGATTAATGGTATGACTTAAAGGAGGTCTTATATCATGAAAAGAACCATAACCAAAATAGAAGCGAAACCTAGAATTGTAACCAAAACAAAAGTAGCTGCTTATGCAAGAGTGTCTAACGGTAAAGATGCTATGCTTCATTCACTAGCTTCACAAGTAAGTCATTATAAGAAACTTATTCAAGATAATAATGATTGGGATTTTGCTGGTGTCTATGCAGATAAAGCATATACAGGAACAAAAGAATCAAGAAATGAATTCCAACAATTAATCAAAGACTGTAAAGCAGGTAAAATTGATATGATTACTACAAAATCCATATCTAGATTTGCTCGCAATACAGTAACACTACTTAAAACAGTTAGAGAACTTAAATCAATCCATGTAGATGTATTCTTTGAAGAACAGAATATCCATTCTATCAGTAGTGAAGGTGAAATGATTCTTACCTTATTAGCTTCAGTAGCTCAAGAAGAATCAAGAAGTGTATCAGATAACATGAAATGGAGAATCAAAAGAGAATTTGAAAACGGTGTAATGTGGGGAGGTAGATCTTCACTTGGATATAAGTTAGTCGATAAGAAGTTAACCGTAATCCCGGAAGAAGCTGAGATAGTGAAACTAATCTTTCAACTTTATATCGATGGACAGGGTGCTGACTCCATAAGAAAGATACTTGATTTAAAAGGAATAAAACCAATGTACACAAAAACATGGGGACATTCATCCATTATGAAAATATTGAAGAATCGAAACTATACAGGAGATTTAATGCTTCAAAAGACATACGTAGAAAACCACTTAACCAAAAAGCAAAAGATGAATAAAGGTGAACTAAACAAGTACCTTATTACTGAAAATCATGAAGCAATTATTAGTAAAGAGATATTTGAAAAAGCACAGGCAATTAGAAAACAACGAGCTAGTAAAAACAAACCTCATGCTCCTAGACAAGAGTATCCATTTAAAGGTATTACAAAATGTGGTATCTGTGGAAGTTCCTATATAAGAAAAAGAATGAGAGATAAACTTGTATGGGTATGTTCGTTATCAGCAAGACAAGGACAAGAAGTATGTAATGCTAAACTAGTACCTGATAACATAATCGGTAAAGCGTCTAATCACATTTTAGGTATAGACCAATATGATGACGCCTATTTTGAATCAAAGGTCAAGACGATAATCGTTAAGCCAAATAGACTATTAGAGTTTCATATGAAAGATGGTACGATTATCAATTATCATTGGGAGCACCCATCAAGAAGTAAAAGCTGGACACCAGATATGAAAGATAAAGCAAGACAACGTTCAATCTTCCAACATCATGGAGGTAGAGAAAATGCCTAAAGTTACAGTCATACCATCAACAATTAATCCTATTACACAAATGCCTATCCATGCGAATCATGTTAAGAAAGTAGCAGCATATGCTAGAGTTTCAACTAACTCAGATGAGCAATATACGAGTTATGAGGCACAAGTGAACTTCTATCAAAAATACATTCAAGAAAAACCTGACTGGGAGTATACCGAAGTTTACGCAGATGAAGGATTATCCGGAACAACAACCAAAAAGCGTACTGAGTTTAACAAAATGATAAAGGATGCATTAAACGGTAAAATCAATCTGATCATCACTAAATCAATTTCACGATTTGCTAGAAACACACTCGATACAATCTCATATGTACGTAAACTTAAAGCAAAAGGTATTGAAGTTTACTTTGAAAAGGAGAAATTATGGACACTTGATCCAAAGAGTGAACTTATCTTAACAATTATGGCATCAATAGCTCAAGAAGAATCACGTTCTATTAGTCAGAACGTTACATGGGGTAAACGAGTCGGTTTGCAAGAAGGTAAAGTATCATTTGCATATAACAGGTTTTTAGGATACAAAAAAGAAGGTGACAAGATTGTGATTGATGAAGATCAAGCTGAGATCGTTAGGATGATATATCGAATGTTCCTAGTTGAAGGGAAAACACCTACAGGAATAGCAAAATACCTTAAATTGCACCACATTAAAACACCAAGTGGTAAATCCGCAAGATGGACAAAGAATACAATCACATCCATTCTAACAAATGAAAAGTACAAAGGAGATGCTCTACTACAAAAGACTTATACTGTTAATTACTTAGATCACACCAAAGCAATAAATACAGGACAGATACCACAGTACTATGTTGAAAACAATTACCCTGCCATTATCGATAGAGATACTTGGGAACAAGTTCAAGTTGAAATGGAAAGACGTAATAAACTAGGTACTCACTATTCTTCATCTGATGTTTTCGCATCAAAGCTTATATGTGAAGATTGCGGAAGTTTCTATGGTAAAAAGAAATGGCATACGAATTCTAAATATGAACGATTTGTGTATCAATGCAATAGTAAGTTCCACAAAGGCAAAGACAAGTGCAAAACGCCATACCTCAATGAAACTGACATTAAGAAGAAGTTTATCGAAGCATACAATCTAATGGCCAAAGACAAACATCGAGTCATAAAAGATACTGAAGACATTATTAAACTACTGACAGATACTAGCCATGTTGATTCCGAAATAACTAAAATTGAAGATGAGATGGTATTGATTACAGAACTAGTAAATAAACTGGTAAAGGAAAACTCCAAGACTGATACAGACATAAAAACTTACAACAAGAAATATGATAAATTGGCGGCTCGCTATGATAAGTTAAAGGATCAACTAGATGGTTTGATCACTGAGAAAGAATCAAAATTAGGACAGAAAAAGAAAATGCAAACGTTCATTGGCAATTTAGAAGAATCAGAAGATGAACTTGCTGATTGGAATGAGAGGATATGGATGCTTATGGTGGAAAGTGCAGTTGTGCATAGGGATTCGAGTATCACGTTTAAACTTCAGAATGGACAAGAAATAACCAGATAGTAAATATAGGTGAGTCACTAGGAAATAGTGGCTTTATGTCTTATTTACCCATAGTATGTACTTATGTTTAAGATTTTTACAACATTGCATAAAACGTTTGCAATTATGTCGCAAAAAGTATATAATAATAGCGACAAAGGGGTGACGATATGAATAGTGACAAATCACTTGCTGAAAGAATAAAGAGAGAGATTAAACAAAAAAAGCTCAGTACTTTCACAGCGAAAGACTTCATTGAACTAGGTAATATAAAGACGATAAATAAAAATCTTGAAAGAATGGAGAAAAATAACGAGATAAGGCGTATTATTTCAGGTGTTTATGATATTCCCGAGTATAGTACAATCTTACAAGAATATGGAGCTCCATCTATTAATGAAGTCGCTCAGGCATTAGCTAGAGCACATAATTGGAAAATATGTCCAAGTGGTACAAGTGCATTAAATTATCTTGGATTATCAACACAAGTGCCAGCGCAGTACATATATGTTAGTTCTGGCCCATATAAGACATATTCAATTGGGAATATTGAACTAATATTTAAACATACCAATAATCGACTGATTTATGATACGTCTGAAGATACAGCTATATTGATTCAGGCCATCAAGGTTCTTGGCAGAGGCAATATTACAAAGATTCACAAAGATAAAATAAAAGAGAAGCTTGATGAATTTACAATCAAAAGGATCTTAAAGGAGTCAAAACATTCGGCTGCGTGGATCTATGAGTCAATAAGAGAGATATTCGAGGTGTGAACATGTATGAATTAGCCAAATTGAAGGATAAAGAACGTGAATTGATATTTAGAAACACAGCTCATAAAATGAAAGTGAATGAAGCGATTATTGAAAAGGACTTTTGGGTTGTATTAGTACTTGATTACCTATTCAATAAATCAAAATTTAAGAAAGCTTTCACATTCAAAGGCGGGACCAGTTTATCAAAAGGCTATTTTCTGATTAGAAGATTTTCAGAAGATATTGATTTGATACTAGATTGGACCATTTTTGGCATTCCTGAAAATGAACCTTATGAGGGAAGAAGCAATACTCAACAAAACAGATACAATCAAGTAATCAACAAGAAAGCTGCAACATTTATAAAAAACACTCTACTCGATGAAATTAAAACAGGACTAAGTGATTTGCTAGGATTCGATGTGGTTATGAAATGCGATAAAACTGAGGAAAACATAATCGTCTTTAAGTATCCAAGGTTATATAGTAATGACTCAATCTTGAATACGATAAGACTCGAGTTTGGACCACTAGCAGCATGGACTCCTTCAGAAATTATTAAAGTGAGTCCATACATCAATGATTATTACCCCAATGTCATGAATCAATCATTTTCAGAAGTGCTTACAGTGAAACCAACAAGAACGTTTTGGGAGAAAGCAACAATACTTCACCATGAGGCATATCGTCCAAGCTCATCAAAGATTCCTGACCGATATTCAAGGCATTACTATGATTTGTATATGATGTCTAAAGGTATGCCGTTAGATGGTCTGCTAGAAGATATGGATCTACTTGATAAAGTAGTTGAATTTAAAAAGAAATTTTATCCAAGAGGATGGGCAAGATATGATTTAGCTAAGAAAGGAACATTAAAACTTGTTCCTGATAGGTATCGCATTGATGAACTTGAAAAAGATTACAAAGCAATGCAGGATATGTTGTTTGGGGTTAAACCCTCATTTAATGAGATAATGGATTCTCTTAGGGAAATGGAAAAGCAAATCAACGATTGATGCAAGCATCAAATAGTAGGTGATGATGGACCGACTCTGGACCGAGTTTGGACCGAGTTTGAATGGAAATTTAACTTTGCAACAATGATAAGCCAACAATTTATGAGATGGAATATCGCAAAGAATACAGTTTGTAGCAAAATAGGTCATACAACCCATATAAGAAGCATTGGTTTGATACAATTTGTATCAGGCCTTTTTTTCATGCAGAAAGGGTGATTTTTCCCTATATTCCAAAATGCGTAGTTGTTATGGATAGTTTTTGAATGGTCTGAAAATATGATTTGATTATCCGGGTAATACACTTTTATACGATAACATCTGAATTTAAATGATTAGAAGGTATTTTTACACGATTACGACTAAAATTCAGACGATTATAAACGAAACATGATTCTTAAAATACTACAAATAAAACCTATGAAATAATCGTGTACGAGTATAAGTGTGAGCGTCAAAATCATTTTACGATTACTTAATCAGATGGTCATCGGTTCGAATCTGATATTCTCCAATACATTTAAAGATACTAAAAACAAACAAGAATAAATATTGATGAGTAAAAAGCCATAGTTAGCAAATTTTATAAATGCTGTCTATGGCTTTTTGTATTTTAATATGATTTTATCTATGATATACTTAATGTAATAACGACACCTTAGGGGGACAAGGTAAATACTTTAATAATTTACACTATTATCTTTGTGATCTTTATTAGATTTTTTTAAATTGGAGAAAAAACAGTTTTAGTACGTCTTATTGATAAGGGAACTATGTCGCCTCTTAATAATAGACGCAATTAAGGAGGCGAGAGCATTTGTTTAAAGAAAGAAAAA
>Ga0265294_10007363_pt1 | contig 13062 bp, 14 predicted proteins | sample MunlanPumphouse3_FD_192504 | JGI IMG/M metagenome (GOLD analysis project Ga0265294, IMG submission 192504) | Groundwater microbial communities from a municipal landfill in Southern Ontario, Canada - Pumphouse #3 | ecosystem: Environmental > Aquatic > Deep subsurface > Groundwater | place... | reverse complement strand
GGACGCGCGCCTCGACACGTACCGCGAGCGCTGGAAGTCGATCCTCGCCGACATCAACCCCGAGGCAGAGATACTGACCATGCCGCAGGAGCTCGTCGACCGCGCGCAGCACGTCCACAAGCTCGTCCTCGACGCGTTCTTCCGCCTCAAGCACACCATGCCCAAGTCCGCCGTCCGCAAGAACGGGCGGAGCATCGTAAGAGAGCGCCACAATGTCCTCCCGTTCAACTACGAGTTCCGCAAGATCATGGAGATCTACGGCATCTATGACTACCACGCCGAGCTCCCGCTCCTCCGCGGCACGCACAAGCTCAAGGCGCTCGACGACGTCACAGAGCGCATCTTCCGCTCGCTCGGCCTCCCGTTCACGCGCACCGCGATCATCCGCCGCCCCAAGATCCGCCGCAGCCGCCAGCGCAAGATGAACACGCCGCCCTCCTTTTTTTTCTGTGCCGCTAAGAGAGAAGAAGAGAAGAAAGTTCCGCAAAAGAATGACCTCGCTGTTTAACATGGAAACGCTGAAGAGCGGCGCGATCCTCGCCGTCGCATATCACATTCTCACCGTCGTGGGCGTCGAGACGGAGCTCGCGCGCCTCGTTCGCGGCGTCACGGGCAGCGTCTTCACGGTCAAGGACATCGACGTCCCGCGCGCCATCGGCATCACCGCAGTCGCCATGGGGGCCGACCTCATCCGCAACCTCGTCCTCAGCAGCGGCGCAATCTGAGTTGGGCCGGAGAGAGGGTCTGTTTTTTCGAACGCAACACAACAGACACAATGCAAGCGGCACCAGGCGCAGTGGCAGGGCCAGCGCAAGCCGTCCTGCCACCTTTAGCTGGACCCGCACTAAATGGACGTCCTTACCGCCGGCGCGTTCTCAACTTCCGCGAAAGGGTCGGTCCTGCGCGCAGGAGAGAAGTTGTCAGCGACCGAGACCTTGGTCTGCTTCTGCGCAACATGTTCCGCTCGAGGCATGTTGCTCCGGGCCCACTGCCCGTCCCAGGGGCTTCCGCAGACCTTGTTACGCGCCCGACGCTCTTCCCGTCCGTCGTCACGCCTATCGACCTTGACCGCGCGAGCCCCGAGTTTGTGCTCGACAGCTCGGTTCGCAACAAGTGGCTCAAGGAGCTCGTCGAGTCGCGGCTCTACAGCGATAATCTCCGCCCCGACGACCGCATGGCGCTCGACTTTCTCCATCAGAAGATCCTCGAGCCCGAGATCATCAGCGAGGCCGAGCGGCTCTTCTGGTCCGACATGGTCTCGTGGATGGTCGGCAAGCCACGCCGCGACGAGGACAGGCAGCGCACGCCGTGGCTGACAGATCCCAACATCCCCGCCCACGAGAAGAATCTCGCCGCGTTCACGCCGTCGATCGCCGCGTTCCTCAGCGTCTTCTCCGAGACACGCACGCGCTTCCTGGAGCAAATCGAGGAGCTCAAGATCCGCGGGCCCGTAAACCTGGTCGAGTCGTATCTCTACTTCAAGTACATTGTCCGCCAGGACTGCCAAGGATTCCTCGACGACATCGTGCTCATGGATCTCCGCATGGACTCGGGATTCACCAATCCAGCCAATGCCCCGCCACGCGTTCTTGGAGCGCCGCCTGCCGGGCCGCCTGGAGGGCCGCCTGCCGGGCCGCCTGGAGGGCCGCCTGGAGGGCCGCCTGCCGGGCCGCCTGGGGGGCCGCCTGGAGGGCCGCCTGCCGGGCCGCCTGGGGGGCCGCCTGGGGCGCCGCCTGGAGGGCCGCCTGGGGGGCCGCCGCCTGCAGCACAGCCCCCAACATGGGGTGGCCACGGACAACCAGGGTTTGGGTTGCAGCCGCTTGGAGGGCAAGGACCCGGGATCCATGCCCCTGGGGCAGCGCAGCAGGGAGTGCCTCCTTCTCCCGCAGCGGCCGCGGAATTCGACAGGATGGTGGCCCCAGATCCGGGGAGTGTGCGGGCAAATCTTACTGCAGACGAATATATGGAAGACATACAAGGCCGTAGAAGTCTCGAAAACGTCATTAGACACGCTGAATCGCTTGCTAGTCAAATCGAAGAGTTGAGGGAAATGCAAACTCACCTCCGGGCCGCGTATAGAGCATCCAGAAACGATGCACAGCGCCGAGAGATCATTAACCAAGGGAAACGCCACGCTATGGATATTGCCGCAAGTCAACTTTCCCTAGACAATGCGAACAGAGCTCTGGAAGCTGGCAGAAGATGGATTGAGTCACAACAAGCCGCAGCCGCCGCGGCCCCGCCGCCGCCGCCTCCAGCAGCCGCCGCGGCCCCGCCGCCGCCGCCTCCAGCAGCCGCCGCGGCCCCGCCGCAGCCGCCGCCGCCTCCCGCCGCAGCTCCGCCTCCCGCCGCAGCTCCGCCTCCCGCCGCAGCTCCGCCTCCCGCCGCTGCCGCCGCAGCCCCGCAGCCACATCCTAGTGCAGACGAGATGCGAGAAAGGATGGAAATGCGATTACGGTTGGAGCAGCCCGCTGAGGCCCCGCCGCCGCCTCCAGCAGCTGCGGCCGCGACTGCTGCGGCCGCAGCCCCGCAGCAAGGGATACAATCGAAATTTGCGCAGCAGCAGATCGAAAGATACAACGAGATCTTGAGCCAGCAGGCAGAACTTGAGCGCCGGCAGCAGGAACAGGCTGAGGCTGGGCGCCGGCAGCAGGAACAGGCTGAGGCTGGGCGCCTGCAGAGTTTGCGAGACGAGGCCGAGCGCCGGCGGCAGGAGCTGGCGCAGGAACAGGAGAGGTGGCAGAGGCAGATACAGAATCTGGAGGCGGATCGTGACCGGGCGCGTGCGCTGGGACGGGCTGAGGGGCAGGAGCTGGCGCGGGCACGAGAGCAGGAGCTGGCGCAGGCACTGGCTATGGTGCAGGAGCGGGCGCGGGGAGCAATCGAGCTCCGGGGACGGGAGCTGGCGCAGGTAAATGAGAAATGGAGTACGGCGTTTGAGGAGCTGAGGAGGCGTCTGGAGTCGCAACGCCGGGGTGCGAGCCCGCTTTTGGGTGTTTATGGTGACACGCCACAGCAGCCCCCGGCGTCGCCTGGCCAGCTCGTGCTCCGTGAGCCACCTGGCAGTAAACAGGTTATTCCCTACAGGCGGAATTATGGACTCGCTGGTTTACATGGAGCGAAACCTGCTGGAAAACACGTCGGATCGAAAGTGCTTTATGACCCGGCAACATTCGGACTACTGTCCCACGGGAGTACTGTCGAAGAGGACATCTTACGGTCGATACACGGTGCGGGTCCTCCGGGTATGCGTGCCCCGGTACTTGTTCCCCCGCTGCCGCCAGAGTGGCCCCAGCTCCCAGCGCCACAAGCCCGGCACGCGATCGAAGCGCCGCCAGCCATTCACCAGCTCCCAGCGCCACAAGCCCGGCCCATGATCGAAGCGCCGCCAGGAACGGCGACTATCGACGATCGTCGTATGGCTCTGGCTGCAACCGACGACAGACTTGCTATGGCTATAAGGAGTCTTCAGGAGGGGATTATTAGGATAGAGGAGATCGAGCCCGGAAGTGGAGGAGCGGCTCGCGAGGTTGTTCCCATGAACGTGGAGCTGGGCACTGCAGGGGAAGCTGAACTGCAAAGGAGAGAAGCAGAAGAGGCCGAGAAAGCGAAGCGGGTTCAGGAAAGGGTGATGAGAGACGTGGAGGAGGCTCTACAGCGTAAGATTGCTGAGGCAGACGAAGCATTGCGCTCGACGGACACGACGCAAACTGCGGAACCTTCGTCGGTGAGCACACCGCTGCAGGCAGTTAGCGCTATGGAGGATCTCGCACAAAAGAGGGAAGAACTGTTGCGCATCACGAGGGAGAAGCTCGAGAAATTGGTCGCAGAGCGCGAAAGGGTGTCTCGAGAGCTGAAGGAGCTTGCGGTAGAGCGCAAGGGGGAGTGGGAGACGAGCCCCGAGACAGAAATGCCGCGCAAAAAGATTGGGCTCGACACGGGAGCAATCGCTGCCGCTGCCGCTGCCGCCACAGCCCCGCCACCTTCTCCAGCCGCAGCCCTCGCAGCACGCGCCAAGAAGGAGCCTGACGAACAGCCTCGGGAGCAGGGAGCCGAGATTCCGATGCAGGGTATCGAGGAGGAGTCTGCTGTGGATCTCTGGGACGTGGTAGTTGAAAACGGTGAGCTTAAGAAGATTGCATACGACATTTCTACATTGGCCATCACGAAATACGGAGGCGAAGCTTCTCAGAAGCTCGGGTATGTTTCAAGGGGGAGGCGCAGAGCCCCAGTAGCTATTACCGACGCGATATCCAGAAAACTGAGGGGAGCTAGAGTTACTGACGAAGATATCGGAGAACTCTCGATGGCCATCGCAGACGTTGCTGCACACTACGTGCCAGATTACGTTGGCGGGAGGGGCTGGAACACGCCTCTTGTCAAACTGGAAGAGTACGGAGATAGAGTGGCGGGGATTGTCGACATTGGACGCATCGGGGAAAGGTTACTGGGATACCTGGCGCTAACGACAGATGATGTCATTAGAGCTGCCGAGGATATCTATGGACGCTCGATTTACGAGACGCGTGCTGGACAACTGATTGCCCGCGAAATACACGAAGCAATCGAAGAGGGGCCTCGTTCTGCAGCGGAACTGTCGATACCGCGCTTGGCCGCGGATGTCGTGTACTGGGCCATGGGCTATTCCAGGTCTATCAACAACAGAACTAAAGCCACGAAGAGATGGATAGGTATGCATAAAGATCTCTTGGCAAAGCTGCCAGGAAACGACGAGCGCAGAGGGTTTCTCGTCAGAATAGCAAGGGGCATCGCGACCTACAACGAGATGAAGGAAATGGCAGATGTTATCGCCGCCGGCACGCCAGAACACATTAAGGGCGTGACACATCCACGGATACCGACCAGGGCCAGAGTCATTGCAGTGGCCAATTGGATTCTTTCGAGAGAGCACGAAATCTCCCGGACGTTCAGGGGCGAAGGGTCCGCGACGCTCGCAGACGTGATAGCAGCAGTGGAAGGAGAAGAAAGGGGCGCCGAACAGCAGAGGGCTCTCGCGCGGACTGGTAGGGTTTCTGAAAGGCGGGCTGGGAGAGCGCCCCTGGCAGAACCGCCCACGGACGAGCAGGTGGCAGAAGAGGCAGAGGAAGATTCCGACGAAGGCGGCCCAACCGGAAAGTTCGTAGAATCTGCGGCCGAGGAAGCAAGCGGTTCAGAAGAAGAGGTCCTCACGCGCGATGAGAGAGTTGCAGAAGAAGCAGGACAGGGTGTCTCCAAAGGATATACCAGCCCCGAGGAGCCCGAGAGCGAAGGCAACGAAAGCGAGGAAGAGTTCATCACAGAAGGAACAGGGCGCGGTGGCGGTACAGCGAGGCTGAAGAAGACCGGGGATACCAAGGGAAGGAAGGGCGGCAGAAAGCATAAGAAGTGACAAGACACGAGAGAAGACACAAGATAACAGAAGAGACAGTCTCAGATGAGGTCTATTTCGACCCAGATGACGAGCCTGACGGGTGTCAGGGGTGCTGGGGGTGTGGCTGCGTCAAACACGCTCACGGCAAAGCGCATGGGGAAGTCGCGGTAGTGGCGGATCGGGACGGCGGTCTCGGTGGCGGTGGCGACGTAGTTCGCGGAGGCGCACGGGAGCTGGACGCAGTCGGAGCGGAGGGCGGCGCTGCCGCCGCAGAGAGAGTGGGTGGTGAGGCCGCCGGAGAAGCGCACCTGGATGTACGGGGACGCGGCGCCGAGCTCGGCGTGCCAGCCGATGATGCGCGCGCCGCCGACGGCGCCCTCCGTGTACGACGGGAGCTCGACCGCGGTCTCGGCGGCGGTGAGGTCGAGGCAGAGGCGGACGGTGGTCGGCGGGCGCTCGGCCATGGCAGTGCTCTATATCCGGCGCAAGAAAAAAAGGCGGTCGTCGCGCGGGTCGGGGTGGTGTACCAGCGCGTCGGCGACGTGTGCGCCCGTCGGGCGAGTCTTGTCGACTGGTAGCTTTTCGATCGTGTTTTTTAGGGCAGGACGCAGCCAGAGCCACACTCCGAGCGCGACGAGCGGAAGAAAGGTTGCAAGCGAGCCAGGCATGTCTGCACACGACGAGAGAGTAACGTTGCCTCCCAGTGCTGTCCGGGGAGAGGGGTCGGAAAATGCGCCTGCGGAGGTGCACCAGGTGATGTCATCGCTATGCATGCGCTGCAAGCGGCAGATCGAGCCGACCGACGGGCTCTTCCTCTACGCGGGCCCGCCGTACTACGGCGTGCTGCACAAGGAGTGCGCGCCGTTCTTCGCCTGGAACTCGCTCTGGCCGCACGAGCAGCCGTACGTCTACTACCTCGCGAAGCGCTCGAGGCTGTAGACCTGGATCTTTATCTGGTGACGTCAGCCGAGAATGGACGACATCCGCATCGACGTTTCGAAGATCCCGTTTGACGTGGGAGCGGGGCCGCGCGGGCCGCGCCCGCGGACGTCGGAGTACTTCCTCACGATGAGCACGAACGTGCGCTTCGACGCGCCGCCGTCCGAGATACAGAGCTACGCCGACCGCCTCGTCGACGGGATCACGGCGGTGTTCGGCAGCAATGAGAGCATCAAGCAGTTCGTGCGCTTTCCGCCGACGCGGGACGGCGTCATCGGGCGCTGGGAGCCGGCGTTCATCGTCAGCGCGAAGGTGACGGCGCACGCGGAGGTCGGTCTCAACGCGCGGCACGGGCGCCGCCTGCACGCGCACGTGCTCTTCAAGGTTGTGCATCGCTGCCGGACGCGTCTCGACCTCGCCGAGCTCAAGCGTCTCGTGAACGTCAGCCTCGACAAGATCGGCTTCCCGTGGCCCGTGCGCTATCTCCACTGCCGCGTGATCAACAACGCGGCGGCCGACTACATGCTCAAGCACAACTACCCGTGACGCACTGTGAATAAGAGAGAGATGACGCAACGAACAGTCGATTATTTTCGCGCGAAGGGGGTCCCGCGCAACTGGGTTCATTTTTTAGTGTGGTGTGAACGAGCGACAGCGCGCGCGAATGATCACGTCGGTGCACAGCCGCGGGCGGGTGATCGACCTGTGGACGGGCGAGGCGTTTGACGCCGCGGTGCGCTTCAAGATCCCGACGGGCGACGGGAAGAAGTGGAAGGGGTGCTACGCGACGCCGAGCACGGCGCTCGCCGCGCTGCGCGCGCACATCACCGACACGCTCCGCGACAAGCCGGACCACCAGGCGCAGCTCGTCGACCTCTTCCAGAGCTCGCTGCGGCGCAAGAGCGACCCCGACCCGCGGACAAACGACTTTGTTGTGCAGGCTGCGCCGCACCACAGCGAGCTAGCCGACTTTGGCGGGACGCTGACGCTCGACCAGTTCCACGCGCGCTACAACCACGACCTGCAGCGGCGGATGTTCACGCAGGCGATCAAGGCGAGCGGCGAGGACGAGGGCGGCGAGGAGCCGAGCAGCGACACGCAGCCGCGCCCGTGGCACGCGCGGAGCGTGGCGGTGACGGCGGGCACGTCTGAGGACGGCGATGCGCGGCAGCAGACGCTTCCGCGCTGCGTGAAGGGCTGGATCGACTTCCTCCGCGAGCACTCCATCTGGACGCAGAGCGTCGACGCGATAACGATCTACCTCAGCCGGAAGGACAAGTACTGCTTTGCGCTCGGGCCGCCCGCCGCGTACTTCAACAGGGCGAACCCGCGCGTGTCGGCGTACTTCGACACGGCGGTGTACGGCACGGTGCACGTCTTCAAGCACTCGCCGATCAAGCTGCCCGGCGAGGACAAGCGCAAGCGCGCGCGCGCCGACTCTGGTGCCGACGAGCAGGCGCCGAGCAAGGCGCAAAAGGCCGACGTCGCCGAAAGCAAGTGACAGCCTCTTTCTTTTTACAACCCCACAGGACAGACAGAGAGACAGGACACCGCCATGCGCAAGACAAAAGAGGGGAAGTCTTCGAGCGAGCCGACGGCGCGCGCTGCCGAGTCGTTCTGGCGCGTGCAGCGTCAGATCGACGCGGCGACGGTGCCGGGGGTGAAGGTCGGGACTAGGGACCAGCGCTCGTTTGCGGCCCAGTACGCGGCGACCGCAGACCCGCCCCTGGCGAAGCTCGGGCTCTACTACGGCAAGGCCAGAGCGCACGCGGAGGCGATGGGCTACGAGCACCTTCCGGAGCAGCCGCAGGTGATCCTGCCGTTTGGGCGGGAGGATGTCGCGGCGATGGAGGAGAAGGATAAGATGGCGCTGCAGCTGGAGTTCGACAAATGGATCATGCGGAACTACAACCCGTGGGGCAACCCCGTGTGGACGGAGTGGCTGCAGAAGAAGTACCCCTCGTTCTTCGAGGCGCGGATCAAGGAGATGAAGAGCATCCACGAGCTGCAGAAGCAGTGGCAGCAGATCCAGATCATGGGCGTGCAGAACATCGAGGACCTCTATCTCGTGTGGCGCGTGAACGCAGACCACGAGCTGCAGCAGAGGATTGCGACTGCAGCACCCACGGCCAACTATCCTGTGGCTGGGGCTGGGGATAAGCGCGTCCAAGGCTATATCCCGGGGCGCTGGGGCATGCGCGAAGTCGCCGGAGGCGCCGCTGCGGCGGCTGTTCCGCTCCCGCCTCTTCCCGCCGCCGGCGGCGCCGCGGCGCCGCCTCCGCGCTTCGTCGCGCCAGGACTCGTGCCAGGCTTCGCGCTCGTGCAGTGAGGTTGATCGGCGTGCTGATTATCTGACGCGCTGTGCGAGACTATGGCCGCGGTGCGCGTCGAGGTTGAGAAGAAGCCGGCGCGGGAGTTCGAGTACCGGCGGCGGGCGCCGCAGGACACGGCTGCGCGGAAGCGGCAGCGGATGGAGGCGGCGGTGCGCGGGCTGCCGCAGCTCAAGGAGTGGGACCCGACGCAGCTGCCACACGGCTTCTTTGTGGTGCTGGAGGGGAAGCGGCGGACGGGGAAGAGCACGTTTGCAAAGTGGCTGCTGCAGTGGTACCAGAAGCGCTTTTCGCTCGCGTGGGTCATGACGCACACGAAGGCGAACGGGTACTGGCAGGGGATTGTCGGCGACTCGTTTGTCTTTGACGGGTACCGGGCGGACGCGGTGGCGCGCGCTATCGCGCGGAACGACAAGATCATTGCGCGGCACGGGCCCGACACGCCGGCGACGCTGGCGGCGGCGTCGACGCTGATCATCTTCGACGACTGCATCACGAAGGAGATCTACCACGACGAGATGTTTGTGCGCCTCGCCGTCGAGGGCCGGCACCACTGCATCAGCGTGATCTTCATCACGCAGGACCCGAAGACGGTGAGCCCGAAGGTGCGCGACAACTGCGACGTCGCCGTCGTCTTCAACCAGAAGACGTACCGCAACAAGGAGAGCATGTGGCACGACTTTATGAACGACGTCGACAAGGAGACGGCGCTCGCGCTGCTCGCGCGCCACGCGATCGACCACAACGCGCTGGTGTGCGTGCAGACGAACCTCGACGGCGTGATTGCGAAGAACTTCTTTGCGAGCACGGGCGACAAGACGCAGCTGCAGGACCCGCACTACATGCTCGGCGGGCCCGAGCAGGTGGCGATTATCCGCCGGGAGCGCGAGGAGGCGCGGCTGAAGAAGCTGCGCGCGCAGCTGGAGGACAAGGCCGACAAGCGCCCGCCGCGCGAGAAGACCGAGGCTGGCGGCGAAGCGGGTGAATTCACTGTTGATAAAATTCTGAGTGGGTTCCAGTGAGCAAAGACAACACAACAGATGGAGATCACTCCGAACGCTTTTATCACGGGCACTGGCGGGCTGCTGGCGGGGAATCTGCTTGGCTCGGCGGTGAACCGGCTCGGGCGGATACTGCGCAACCACATCAACATCAGCGGGCTGACCGGGCGGAAGGGCGCGGCGGCGGACACGCTCGACGAGGCGGTCGCGCTGCTGCTGCACGTCGGCGCTCTGGCGGTGGGCGCGGAGCTGGTGGCGAACGCCATCCCGTGGATTACGACAGAACCCGGTGCCTACTCCATGTTTATGTTGGGTTTGCTTCACACAAGCGACAGCCTGCGGGAGGGGATGAAGGTGGTCAACCGGTTCTTCTGGCTGCCGGCGGAGCCGCCCGTCAGGGAGTCAGCGGACCCCTCGGGCGCTTTGCCGGAGTCTCCGTGAGGTGCGCAAGGACGTCCGCGCGCAGCGGCGTGATCTCCGTGCTGCCGTCGGTCTCGCCCTCGCTCTCCGACGAGTCGGCGGACATGCACGGGCACATGCGGGCGATGGTGTCGAGCACGGCGGCGAGCTGCTCGACGACGGTCGTCGCCTCGTGCACGGCCTTGCTCACGGCGCGGTAGTTCTTGCGGTTCTGCGTGCGGAGGAGCCGCGCCGCCGAGATGAAGCCCCGCGTCGCAGTCGGCGCGGGAGCACTTGCGTCGTAGTCGGCGCGGGAGCGTTTGCGCGGCCGCGGCGGCGGCTGCGCGGGCTGCTGCGGCAGTATGGGCTGCGGGGCGGGGTGCAGCGGCGGCTCGTCGCGGTTCCACGGCTTGCCGTCGGCGGCGCGGAAGTAGCGGCAGACGCGCGTTGCGCAGGCGTGGTACTTACGGCCGAGGTTCGCACCGGGTTTGCGCGAGGTGTACACCGCCGGGGGCGCCCCGCAGAAGCACGTCTCGTTCGCCGCCAGCGCCACGTCGCCCTCCGCCGCCATCGTTCGCGCCAAAACAGAATGGAAAATGGGCTCAGTTGGGTTTGCTTGCGCCACGAATGCAGCCACGTCACTGCACCTTTTCATTCACGTGAACGGCACAAATACGTGGTGGTGACGTCAAGGTGGTGCTGGAGGACGGCGCGGATGTCGTCCTTCTCGCCGCGCCGGAAGACGAGCTTGGCGAGGTCCTCTTTGGGCGCTGTGGTGGGGCCCTCTGCGCGGTAGTACTTGCGGAGGATGTCTTTGAATTCGTAGAGCAATGGGAGGACGCAGTGCTCGAAGAGGGCGGGGTCGGCGCGCTGCACGTGGAAGAGCGTGGCGCCTTGGCAGCGCGTCCAGCTCCAGAGGAAGCCGTTGTCGACGTTGAGGATTTCTAGGTACGTCTGGACCTGCAGCCAGTGCCGCAGCGGGAGGTCCGCCTCGCACGCGATCGGATCGGCGAGCGCGGGGTCGGGGTGGAAGTGGCACTTGATCTCGACGACGCCGGCGGGCTTGCCGTGCTCTATGACGAGCAGGTCGGGCGTCCCGGAGAGCCAGGTGTATGTGCGGTGCTCGACAAAGCCGGGCACGCGGAACTCGGCGGGCCCGTACGTCTCCGCCAGCGCGACGAACGCGTCGCGCGCCGCCGGCTCGCTCTCCCGCCCCATCGCCATGAGGCGCTGCGCGTACGGGCCCGCGCTGTCCGACGGGTCCGCGTGCGCGAGCTTGCTCTCGAGCAGGCGCCGCCGCGACACGTACGGGTCCATGCCGAGGATGCGCGCGACGTCCGTCCCGGTCACGTGCTCGTAGCGCAGCGCCCGCCACGCCTCGCCGTCGCGCTCGCCCGTCTGCATTGCGCGCCAAAGTGAGTTCTGAATGACGTCAGCTGGAAAGCGCGGGAAAGCAAATTTTTGAGTTTGCATTTCTGGCTTCAGATGTCTTCTTCGGCGCCCGCGCCCTGCTTCTCTTCGAGGCGCGCGTAGTAGTCGACGGCCTCGTCGATCGTGCGGAAGTCGGGCAGGGTCTGCACGCCCTGCGCGCGCAGCGCCGCTTCGCGCGCCGCCTTGTTCTTCCGGTACTCCGCCTCCAGCCGCTGCCGCGTCTCTTCAAACAGGCCCTCGTCTGTCTTTGGTTCCTCTGCCATCCTTTCCCTCTCTCTCCCCTCTCAGAAAATGTGTCAGAGGCGCCTGCGCTGCAGGAACTCCTCGAAGTAGACGTCATGAGCGCGGTTCGGCGGCGCGCCGGCGTAGATCCGCCGCCAGGTGTAGCGGATGTAGCTCTTGGTGCGGTGCGGCAGGCGCGCCGCCGGCGTCCCCGCTTCGGCGAGCATCCAGGAGAGGTCGACGAGCTCCGGGGGGCACCGCTCGCTGAGCAGGACCTCCATCAGCAGGCGCTCGACGTAGCGCGGCTCGTGCGTCGGGACGATCACCTCGCTCTCCCGCATCTTTCCCGCGCTTTTTGTGGTGACGTCAGGAGGAGTGAAAAATGCAAAAAGTCATGTGTTGGGGAATGCAGCATTGAATTTTGTTCCAATTGCTTGTGTGACGTCAGAGCAGTGAAAAATGCAAAAAGTCAGGTGTTGAGGAATGCAGCATTGACTTTTGTGTTCCAATTGTTTGTGTGTGGTGGAACTGGCGCAGCTTTGTGCTGCTTGTGGCCAGCTGTGTGTGTGTTTTGCTGGCTATGCGGCCTGTGGTGTGTGTTGTTGCCGTTGTGTGGTGCTGCATTGTGGGTGTGGTGTGGAGAGAGGGGACTCACTTTTTCTTCCGCCTCTTCTTCTGCCGCTCCTCCGGAGCGCCGTTGTCGATGAACTTGTTCCTCCGACGGCGCTCGTCCCGCCTCTCTGCTCCGCTGCTCTCCTCGTCGTCCTCGTTGGCCAGCTCCGCCCTGGCCGGCTCGGCGACGCGCTTCAGGCGGCGGATCCGCCGCCGCTCTGCCCGCACCCGGTCCTCCGCGTCGAACTTCGACATGTCCTGCATGAGCTTGCCGAAGGTGGCGGGGTCGGCGTCGTCGTACGCGGGCGGCGTCGTCGGACGCGTCCGGCTCTCCTCACTGCCGCTGCTCTCCTCGCTGCTGCTCGCAATCTCGCTGCTGCTGCTTGTGATCTCGCCCAGCTGCGGCACCGGACTGTAGTGCCGCTCTGGGCGGAGCGTGCGCGGACCGGTCGCCGCGCGCTCGTGCGCCGCTGTCGCCGCCTCGTGCTCGGCGAGCTCCTGCGCGTCTGTGTTTTCGACGTCGTAGTGGCCGGGCCTGTAGTCGTCGCTGTCGCTGTCGGGTACCGGGGCGTAGATAGCCGGGCCGTGTCCCGTCATGATCCAGACGGGCTCGTCTGGATCGCGTTCGACGGGAACGAGATGGCGGGGCGGGCGGGACTTGAACAGGATGTCCCGCCGGGAGCGCTTCGGCGGGACGGCGGGCGTGTCCGGCGGGGGCGGTGGAGGCTGGGGCGTCTCGGGGGGCGCTGCAGCGGCG
>Ga0265294_10007362_pt1 | contig 13063 bp, 13 predicted proteins | sample MunlanPumphouse3_FD_192504 | JGI IMG/M metagenome (GOLD analysis project Ga0265294, IMG submission 192504) | Groundwater microbial communities from a municipal landfill in Southern Ontario, Canada - Pumphouse #3 | ecosystem: Environmental > Aquatic > Deep subsurface > Groundwater | place... | reverse complement strand
AGCTACCATTATTCGAGACATAAAAAAGAGGGGGCTTGACTTTTTGAAAATAAAATTGGAGAATTGATTATAAGATAATTAACTTGGATTAATTGGGATTATAATTTTTTATCGGACAACAATGATTAAATTTCTAGAATCAAGTATTAAATTTCTATCTCTTTGATTCATTTTGCTAAGATGTGCATCTAAAATTGCTAAGATGTACATCTCACGCTGCTAAGATGTGCATCTAAAGACGCTAAGATGCCCATCTCAGTAAGCTAAGATGGTCATCTCAGTGAAATGATTCTTTATTATAATAATTTAATACGGCTTTTTAAGAGTTTAATGCTGTGATTCAGTAATTTAATAGTTTGTTTTTGGTTTATGGTTTTTGGAATGGGATTTTGCATTTAAAGGAGCTAGTTTTGAAGGCAATGATAGGGTAATTAGTTGAATTATTTTGTATTTATGAAATAAGGGATTGGGTTTTTGATTGAGTAATTGGGGAGAGATTTTGTATATAATAATAAAAGGAGGAGAAATTTCGTTTAATTGGGAGATAGTTTGCAAATAATATGTACTTTTGCATGGCATTAGAAAAGTAGGGTGTAGTCTTGCTGAATGCGATATTAAAATATAAATAGAAAATAAAGATATGAAAAAAACAGCATTAGTATTATTGGGTCTTATAGCAATGGTATTTCTTCTTGAATCATGTGCTCAAAAACGTTGTGAAACTTACAAGTCAACAAACCGTTATAGAGCAGAAAACCTAAGATAATACTTTAAAAGAATAGGAGGGGACTGCCTTCTATTTAAATTCAAGAATTACTTAATTAAGGGTGTAGATATTTAATCTATACCCTTAATTTGTTTTTAAGAGAAATTAACTAATAAATCCATTCGGACTGACTACTGGTCACGAATTTTCAATTCTAAGCGATTTCAGATTTTAGTAAATCAATTTCGATATTTCTAATAATCTATTCTAAAATTTCAATATTAGAATTATCAAAAATCATTTCACATTCTTATTTCAACAATTCTTTATTCCATCTTTATTATTCAAATATAAGATAGAGTGGGAGTGAGGACTGCTATTTACATATGTAGATTTACATTTGTGAAACAATGCTACTGTTACAGATGTAATCTATTTAGTATTGTAGAAGTGGTGATAGTTTTATGATTTCACAATTGTAACATGTTAATTATTACTAAGGATTATAGGCATTTGGTTGTATAATCTGATAACCAGTGTTTTATATCGTTTATATGATGTGGGGCATTAGTGTTTTCGGGTATTTGACGTATATTATTTATATTAGTAATTAGTATTATAAGTATTTGATTTATAGTATTATTATCTTATATTGAGTATAATGTAACTTTATTCTTAGTTAAACGTATTAACATAATACAAATGTAACTCTGTTAATTTCATTATTGAGATTAATAATTTTAGTTACAAATGGAGTAATGATACAATTGTAAACACTATGATGCAAGAAAGAATACTTTTATTAATGAAATCCTTTGGGATGAACCCATCAGAATTTGCTGACGAGATTGGGGTGCAACGTTCTTCTATCTCTCATATCCTTTCGGGGAGAAACAATCCTTCATTGGATTTAGTTACTAAAATATTAAACAGGTTTCCAGAGATTGATTCTAATTGGTTGGTTCTTGGTAAAGGCTCATTGGTTGTGAAATCTGAGGAGAAGTCTGAGGAAAATGAAAATAACGAAATCTCCAAGCCTTCAAATGATCTTTTTGAGCAGGACTCTAATGATTTGTTTACTGATAACCAATCGAATAATTCATCTAAAGGGGATAAAAACACAATCGATGAGCTGCAACGTAAAATTGAACTTCTAGAGAAAAAGTCTGTAGAGAAAGAAACGTTGTCTCCTATATTAGAAAATAATGTTATAAATAGGGATAACGATCTTGCAAGAGAAAAAGTTGAACTTAAGAACAGGGAAGACGAGAGGGTTGAAATAATCCAAAAAGCTAATAGTTCTTTAAATACTGATTCAAATAAGCATATCAAAAAGGTGATTATCTTTTACTCTGATAACAGTTACGAGGAGTTGATTAAAATGTAATTTATCGTTAGGCTAATTAACTATAATTTTTTATCTTTGCAGATTGTTTACGTTTATAATTAAAAGATAGATAAGTTTATATGATATTTTCTGAAACCGAAATCACTGAGCTAAAAAATAAGATACAAGAATCTAATATAATTACTTTAGTTTCTCATTTTAATCCTGATGGAGATACGATTGGAGCAGCTGTAGCTTTTTACCATTATTTGAAATCGCAAAACAAAACCGTTAAGGTCATTATTCCAAATGAGTATCCTTCGTTTTTGAATTTTGTTATGGTCGATATTCCTCATATAATTGGTTCAAAGCAATTGGACGAGGCAAAACTTGCTTTCTCTGAGACTGATTTAATTATTGGTGTCGATTTCAACTCCATTACAAGGGTTGGAGATATGCTTAAAGATACTCTTGTTCAGTCTGAGAAAACTAAGGTCTTGATTGATCATCATCTTAATCCTGAAAAGGATAATTTCGATTTGATATTCTCCAAAGTTAATGTTTCTTCCACTTCTGAGCTTCTTTATGAGGTTTTGTTTTTGTTGGAGGGCAGTAATTTGTTTTTAAATAAGAAAATAGCTCAAGCTCTTTATCTTGGAATTTGCACCGACACAGGAAGTTTTAGTTTTGCTTGTAATGAAAGGAGAATATATGAAGTTGTTGCTGATTTAGTTGATAATGGAGCAGATCCTGAATATGTTCATCAAATTGTTTATAGCACCTTCTCCGAGAATAGATTAAGGTTATTAGGCTTTTGTTTGTGTGAGAGATTAAAGGTCTTTCCAAAGCAAGGTGCAGCGTTTATCTATCTTTCTAAGAGTGATTTAAGAAGGTTTAATTATCAGATAGGTGATTGCGAAGGTATAGTTAATTACTGCCTTAGCTTAGAGGGAATTGAATTTGGGGCATTGGTTACTGAAAGAGCTGATAGGGTTAGACTTTCTTTCCGTTCTAAGCATAATTTTGATGTAAATATCTTCTCCAAAACCTATTGGAATGGAGCAGGTCATAAGAAAGCTGCTGGTGGTTTTTCTCATGAAAAATTAGATTCAGTTATTGAGAGATTAACAAAGCTGATTGAAGAATTTGAACCACATAAGTAAGATGAGAATTAAGCTAAATATTATATTATTCCTATTTATTTCTGTATTATTTGTTTCTTGTGGTGAGAGTCATAATAACCACTATGCTATTGTTTTAAGAGAGAAAAGAGAAGCTCCTATTAAGAAATCGAAAGATGAAAAGGTTGACTACGCTCTTCTTAAAGCTAATCAGGTTGCTAATGAGAAAGAAATCCAGCAAATCAAGGGTTATGTTGGTAGAAGAAACTGGGATATGAATCAATTGAAGGTTGGTGTTTTTGTTGAGGAGTTGGAAAAGGGGAAAGGAAAGATAATAAATTCTAATTCAATTGTAAGGTTAGATTGTAAGATAGAGTTATTGGATGAGAAAAAAGTATTTGATTCTAAGATTGACGGAGATAAAGTGATAAATATAGGAAAGGAACAATCGGTTATTGGACTTGTTTATGCACTTGAAGGCAGGGCTGAGGGGTCTAAGTTAAGGGTTGTTATTCCTTCCTTTTTAGCTTACGGATTAGTAGGTGATGGAGATAAGATTCCTAAGAGAGCAAGTTTGGTTTATAAGATTGACATTAAAGAAGTTAAATAATATTATATACAGATGAAGATTAAGACATTTTACATAGTAATTCTTGCATTTATTTGCATCTTTACCATTAGTTGTAACAAGGATAAAAGTTCTGATTTTATTAGTAGCGATTTAGGATATTCATTTAAACATTGCACAGTTAATCAAAACACACCAAAAGCCAAACAAGGGGATATTCTTTATGGAGAGATGGAGATTAGGAAGAATGATTCTGTGGTAATTTATAGTAATTTTGGTAAACCAGAACGTCTTTTTCAAATATTATCTAATCAAAAAGGATCAGTGGATGAGTTTTTACTTAACCTTCATATTGGAGATAGTGCAATAATCATTATTCCTGGTGATAGTATTTCAAGATATGTTCCTAATATTCTTACAAGTGGAAATGACAAGATCTATTTCTATTTAAAGGTTCAGCAAATAATATCAAAGAAAGAGATTGACGAAAATAAGAAAGAGCTGATGGAGTTGGAAAAGCAGGAGTTTGATACTATAGATCTTTATATTGAAACTTATTCTTTAAGTGCTAAAAAACAAGAAAGTGGACTTTACTTTATCAATATAAATGAAGGAAAAGGAGTGAGGGCTGATTTTGGAGACGAGGTTAAGGTTAATTATATTGTTTCTACATTAGATGGCAAAATAATAGATACAAATATTCTCCCAATCGCAAGGAAAGCAAAAATAGACAGTGATTCAAGGAAATATGAACCGTTTTCATTCTATTTGGGTGATGATGGAGTTATTGCGGGTTGGACAGAAGGCTTATCATTAATGAAAGAAGGTGGTAGTGCTAAGTTTATCATTCCTTCAAAATTGGCTTATGGTTCTAAACCTTTTGGACCAATAAAACCCAATTCAACATTAATCTTTGAAGTAACTTTAATTGAAGTGATTAAACATTAATTATATACAAAAAAACTTATTAATATGAAACGAACAATTCTATTAGTTGTATGCTCAATCATAGCAACAACTCTTTTCGCTCAAAACCCTTTAGAAGGCTACAAAACTTCTGAAAGCAAGGTTAATTATCAATTTGTAAAAACCAATCCAGAGGGACAAAAAGTTATGGAAAACGATTTGTTGATTGGAAAATTTACAATTAAGTTTGGAGACTCATTGGTTTCTGATGGTGCAAAGATGCAAGCACAACCAATTGTTAGGGTTGATTCTTCTTCTCGTGTATTCCAAGGTGACCTAATCGATGGAGTGCTTATGATGAGAAAAGGTGAAGTATGTACTTTTGCTTTTGAGAGAGATTCTATTTTTAGGCTTTTTGAAGGTAACCTACCTCCATATTTTGTTTCTGGAATGTTTGCATATTGGACTATGGAGATAGATGATATTAAAACAGATCAAGAACAAAAAGCAGAAGAGGCTAAATACCGTTTAGAACAAGAGGCTCAAATGGCTGAACAAAAGATTTTATCTGATAGTTTAGCACAATTAGAACCACAAGTTATTGCAAAAGCTATTAAGGAATATAATCTTGATAGTAAAGAAGTTAATGGAGTTTACTTCAAGAAGACTTTAACTAATAAAACAAATCTAAAACCTAAGGAAGGTGACAAAGCAAGAGTTCATTATGTAGGAAAGTTTACTGATGGAAAGCTATTTGACACAAGTGTTGAAGAAGCAGCCAAAGCAGCAAATAAATTTCAAGAAGGAAGACCTTATGAGCCTCTTGAATTTGAGATTGGTAAACATATGATGATTCCTGGATTTGAAGAAGCTGTTAAGATGATGAATAAGGGAGAAAAGGCAATTGTTCTTATCCCATCTAAATTAGCTTATGGTCCACAAGGTAGGGGAGAGATTCTTCCTTCAAGCCCACTTATTTTCGAACTTGAATTAGTTGAAATCATTAAAGGTGAAGCACCTAAGACCAATATTCAACCAATAAAAATGAATACTGAACCTAAGAAGAAATAGTATTTTCTTATAGGCTTTAAATCAAAATAACTTAAAAGACTTTGAAATGGAATTAAATCTAAACAAACCAATAATTTTCTTCGATATTGAAAGCACGGGAGTAAGTGTTGGACAGGATAAAATAATAGAAATATGCCTATATAAAATCTTTCCTGGTGGAGATAAAGAAATTAAAACATATAGGATAAATCCTGAAAGACCAATTCCAGCAGAAACAACTAAAATACACGGAATTACAGATGAGGATGTTAAGGATAAACCTACATTCAAACAACTTTCAGGAGAAATAAATGTTTTTATAGGTAATTCAGACTTAGCTGGATATAATTCAAATAAGTTTGATGTTCCAATTTTGGTTGAAGAGTTCCTTAAAGCAGGGGTGGACTTTGATGTTTCAAATAGGAAGTTCGTTGATGTGATGAATATATTCCATAAAATGGAAGCAAGAACTCTTAAAGCAGCGTATAAATTCTATTGTGGTAGGGATTTGATTAATGCTCACTCTGCAGAGGCTGACACAACCGCTACTTATGAAATACTACTTGCTCAATTAGATAAATATGAGGGAGTTGAATATGAAGATAGGGACGGAAACAAGTCAATTCCAGTAGTCAATGATGTTAAGGCATTACATGATTTCACAAGAAATAATAATTGGGTTGATTTAGTTGGACATTTAGTTTATAATGAAAAGAAACAAGAATGTATTAATTTTGGCAAACACAAAGGAAAAGTAGCTCAAGAGATATTTAAGAGTGATCCTTCATATTTTTCATGGATGATGAATGCCGATTTTCCTATGTCAACAAAAAAAGTAATAACAGAAATTAAGCTAAGAGAGTTCGGTAATAAATTATTTTAATATTTATTTAAAGCTCAATAGCTTAACTAATACTAAAAATGCTTATTGGATTATAATTACCCAATAAGCATTTTCTTTTATACATTTCTTTGATTCCGCAAATCCTTTCTTTAATCTAATTAATTCTTTCTTTGATTCACGAGATTAGTTCTTTGATTCAGTAAATTCTTTCTTTGATTCATTTTCTTGAAACAGCGTCTTATTATCATAAAATAGAGATTTACTACTTTATGTCTTAATTCGCACTGAATACTCAATTCAAGTAAATTATCCGTTAATACAAGCATAATTCTAAATCTCTATTTCGTGTTATAATTGTAATTATGTTAACCAATAGTTATTTAAACCTACTCTTTTTTGATTATGTTGATATGTATTTGTAGAGAATGATAGTTGTTGGTATTGGATTATAATAGCTTGAGGTTATAAATGATAAATAGCCAACTTTTTGTCCTTTGCAAGAATTTACATCTAAAACACCTAACTTTCATTTATTATAAAAGAAATTTGTATTTGCTCATTAACAAGATACTAATATATTTCTTAAGAACATACTAATACATTTCTTAACTACAGGGTAATACATTTTTCATCCAAACTACTCTATTTTACTAATTATGTTTTGGATTGGGATATAAAAAAAGTGTAAAGTTATGATTGGTTTTATATTATCAATCAAGGACTTTACACTTTCTAATTCCGATTTTGGAATTTCTAATAGCTTATCTATTAGATTATATAGTTTATCTTATTTTCTTTTAAGAACTTTTTTAACTGCTTCAACTATGTTTTCTGTTTTTAAACCGTACTTAACCATTAGATCTGCTGGCTTTCCTGATTCACCAAACTGGTCATCAATTCCAACATATTCCATTGGTTTAGGATTGTTTCTTGCAAGTAGTTGTGCAATTGAATCATTTAATCCACCATTATATTGATGTTCTTCACAACTTACAACACATCCTGTTTTTTCAACTGAACGTAGAATTGCTTCTGTGTCAAGTGGTTTAATTGTATGGATATTGATAATTTCTGCATCTATCCCCTGCTCTGCTAAGATTTCACCTGCAAGAATTGCTTCCCAAACCAAATGCCCAGTTGCAAAAATTGATACATCTTTTCCTTCATTAATCATAAGTGCTTTTCCTATAACAAATGGAGTTTCTTCTGAAATGAATATTGGCACCTTTGGACGACCAAATCTTAGATAAGCTGGTCCTTTGTATTCTGCAATTGCAATTGCTGCTTGTTTTGTTTGATTATAGTCGCAAGGATTAATAACAATCATATTCGGCATCATCTTCATTAGACCAATGTCTTCAAGAATTTGATGTGTTGCTCCATCTTCGCCAAGTGTTATTCCTGCGTGAGAACCACAAATCTTAACATTGGTATTTGAATATGCAACGCTTTGACGTATTTGATCATAAACCCTACCTGTTGCAAAGGCTGCGAAAGAAGAGTAAAAAGCGACTTTACCACTTAATGCCATTCCAGCTGCAACGGAAACCATGTTAGCTTCTGCAATTCCTATTTGAACAAATCTCTCTGGAAAAGCTTTCTTAAAGGCTGTCATCTTAACGCTTTCTGTTAGGTCAGCACATAGAGCAACAACGTTAGGATTTCTTTTTCCTGCTTCCAATAATCCGTCACCAAATCCTGAACGGGTGTCATTGTTTCCTAATATGGTGTATTTTTTCATTATCTATTTTTATTTGTTTTCTATTAATATTACTGTTATTTCTCCCGATTCAACTCTAAATTCCTTAATTTTTGTTTGCTTAGTTTGAGTGCTTGCCTTGGAACGAGAAATTATTTGATAATCTCCTGGAAGTAATGTTAGTGTTTCGTTTCTACTATCTGAAAGGTTAGCAACAAATTCCCAATTATTATCTTCTTTAATTAAAAGAGTTGATAAATTATCCATCGGTTTAGTTATTTGCACTGAACCAGTTGAAGGAATTTCTATTGTTGTTGTTGAGCTTTGAGCAATCTCTACATCATTGAGGTTAAGTCTTGGCTGAGTTAAAACCTCCAAATCATATTTTCCAATAAGGTATTTCTCTGTTGAATTTATATTTTGAATATTTATTGACTTCTTCTCTCCATTTTTCTTAACCAAAACTCCAATAGGCTTTGCATTTGATTGCTCTTTACCTTTATATTTCAAGACCATAGTCCCTTGTGGAGTATTTGCAGATATTGTGGTGTGAGAGCCAGCCTTTAGTGAGATATTTTCTATCCTTGTTTTAGGAATTGTTTGTATTTCAATATCGTAACTAATTAGTGGGTCAATCTCTAAGGTGTCCGAAAGTCCTTTTTCGTTAAATGTATGGATAAAAGAATATCTTGGTGCCTTAGATTTTGTTTCGTAGAAAATCATCGGAACATTAGTTTCTGTTGGAGTTTTTGAATTATCCAATAGATTTACCTGACAAGTCGTGCTGTAAAGAGCTTGATTTACAATGTCATTAAGTATTTTTGAAAACTCAATCTCATTATTTGCCTCAAAGTAATTGCCAGCACATTTAAACTGATCACCATAACCCTTCCCTATTCCAATAATAAATGGTTTTATGATCGATCCCTCCTTTTGCAAAGCTTTTGAAACCTCACAACAATCATCAGAACAATCATCTAATCCGTCAGTTATCAAGATTATTATATTCCTACAATTCTTACATTCAGGAAAATCAGCCTTTGATGCCTTTAAAGAGTTTGATATTGGTGATGATCCTTTCGGTACAAGCGACTTAAGCTTATCTTTTAGTAGCTCTGAATTGCCATTAGAGAAAGGTATTTCAAGTTTAGTGTCATTACAATCTTGCTGGTTATAGTTATTGGTGTGACCAAATGCCCTAAGAGCTAATTGTAGATTGGGTTTATTTTTAAGAGTGTCAATAACGTTTGAAAGAATAGATTGGGTAATCTTTATCTTAGTATCGCTCTGCCATTTACCATACATACTATATGAACAGTCAAGAATAAACAATATCCTTGTCTTTTGATTTGTTGATTGGGCTAACTGTCTTTGGTTTCTTTGTTGAGCATTAACACTCACAACAAAAACAATAGCCAAAACAAATAATAGTATTTTGGTAATGGATTTCATTAATAGTCGCCTAAGGTTTCTTTCAATTGAGACATAGCACTAAGGGTCTGTTCTGCATTAGGAGCAATGCCATGCCAAGAGCTTAATCCTTGCATAAAATCAACACCATAACCCATTAAAGTATGCATTAAGATAACCACTGGCTTTCCTTTCTTAGTCAAGTCCTTAGCTTCTTTTAATCCTCTTAAACAATCCTTCATATCGTTACCCTGCATCTCAACAACTTCCCAGTCAAAAGCAAGGAACTTTGCTTTAAGATTTCCTATGTTTAAAACAGTATCAACATCGCCGTCAATTTGTGCATTATTATAGTCAACAATTGAAATCAAGTTATCAACCTTATTTCCTCCTGCAAACATAACAGCTTCCCAGATTTGACCCTCTTGCAATTCACCATCTCCGTGAAGAGTGTAAACAAGATGCCCACATCCATCCATTTTCTTAGATAGTGCAGCACCAATTCCAACAGATAATCCTTGACCTAAAGAACCTGAGGCTACTCTAATGCCTTTAAGACCATATTTTGGGGTTGGGTGACCTTGTAGAGGTGAACCTAAAGCTCTAAATGTTGCTAAATCAGAAACAGGGAAGAAACCTCTACGAGAAAGAACGCTATACCAAACAGGTGATATATGTCCATTGGAAAGGAAGAACATATCCTCCCCTTTTCCTTCCATAGTGAAGCTTTCTGGTTTTAACTCTAATACTTCAAAGTAAAGAGCTGTCATAAGGTCTGCACAACCCAATGAACCACCAGGATGACCTGAAGAACAACCATTCACCATTCTAACTATATCTCTTCTAACTTGAGAAGCGATATTCTCTAACTCTAATATTGTTGCCATATGAATATTTCGTTTTTATGGTGCAAAATTAGTTAAAAAAAGCGAGGGGATATAATTATTGAGGATGAATTATTAACAAGTTGCTAATAGTAAATCCTATCTCTTTATCTTATAAGGTTTACTATGCCATCTTCTGGATGAGTAGTCCCGTCCATATTCTCACATTTAATAATGTAAACATAGGTACCCACATCACATAAACGACCTTTATAGTAACCGTCCCAACCTTTATTAATATCCTTTGAGGTAAATAGAAGAATACCACTTCTATTGAAAATCTTCATCTCATAAGACTTTAATACAGTATAGGCAGGCTTAAAGACATTATTAGTAGTTGCTGTTGGGGTAAAGGCATTCGGAATAAACAAAAACCTCCTTGTTGCATTAGTGTCTTGTTCAATAATAGGTGATACCTTTTCTTCAATATTATTAACTTTTTCAACTCTATCCTTAACTTGAGTTAGAGGTTTTACTGTGCTTGCAATAAATGGATTAGCTACCTTTTGAGAAAGATTTTCATTGTCTATAATTTGGATATTCTTTTCGGTTGAAATATGATTTGATTGTAGAGTATTATTTGATTTATCTAAACTATTCTTATCTGATACATCATTATTAATAGGATTAGCCTGCTTTTGCTCTACTCTATCATTTGCAATAGTTTTCGTATCATTATTAGTAATAGTCTTTTCTACATTATTGTTTTCTTCAACCTTGTTTTCAATGTTTTTTGAAACAAGAATATCTTCTTCATTTTTAGTTGTTGGACTTGCAACAAATAGAATGATTATTCCTAAAACTAAGATTGCAGCCCCAGAAATGGTGAAAAGTGCCAAGAAATTAAATTTAGGCTTAGGGATTTGAGACTTTATATTATCCCAAACCTCTTTTTGAGGAGCTTCTTCAAAGCTTTCAAATATTTTTCTTAATTTATTTGACATACATTTTATTATAATATGTTATTAATTCAATTATTTTATTCCTTATCAGCAAGTTCAGTTAAGAGAGTTCTTAGTTTCCTTCTTACCTTAAAGATTTGTGACCTAATACATTCTTGTGTTACGTCAAGCATATCGGCAACCTCTTCATAGGAACAGTCCTCAATCTCAATCATATTAAATATAATTCTCTGTCTATTTGCAAGCTTTTGAACTGAATCCAATAACATTTGGTTTGAAAACTTATCATAAAAAGATTCATTATCAATTTCCTCAGAAGGAATATCACAATCATCGGTTGAGATATGCGAAAAATTCTTATCGTAACGATAAAAATTCAAGGCTTGATTAACGAAAATCCTCCTAAGCCAAGCTTCAAAAGAACCAAATGGCTTATACTTATCTAAACTGTTAAAGACCTTAACGAATGAATCTTGAAAAACATCTTGAGCATCCTCCCTACATCTACAATACCTTAAACAAACTCCAAAAAGCTTATCAGAAAACATATCATATAGAGCTTTTTGGGCTTTAGGGTTTCCTTTTATACAGCCTTCAATTATTTTATCTAAGTCCATTCAATTAATATAACACTATGTCTATAGTAAATGTTTACTTTTAGAGAAGAAAAAAACAAAGCAATTCTCTATAAGCCGGGTTCTGTGTCCTTAAAAAAAAGGTTTCTATCATTAATCTAGGACTTACCTCACGATAAGCCTCTAACGACCTACCCCTCAACCATAGCGAGCGAGCAACTCTAAGCTGATATATTTGGTCTTTCAACCCATAAGGTTTACCCCAACAACTTATTACTAAGCCATTGCGTGAGCTCTTACCTCACATTTTCACCCTTACCCTATTACTAAGGCGGTCATTTTCTGTGGCACTTGCTGTCAACACAATAAAGTATTGCCTACCCGTTAGGTAGTATGGTGCTCTCTGTTGCCCAGACTTTCCTCTCGAAGATTTTTACAATCTACCAGCGATAGAACGAGAACTGCTTTGAGATGCAAAGGTAAAAATAAAACAAATAGAAATCTTTATTAGCATAGGAATAATTTAAATTAAAGCATTCATAGTGCTATGTTGCCAATATAATGACTTGTCCTGAAAAAAGTTGACACAAAAACAACCTAAAATATGGACAAAACCGTAAAAAGAGAACCAATTACCGATGCCTTTCGCTACAAAGTAGTCAGCGATTTCCTGCATAAAGGAGGTTCATGGAAAGAAGCCGCTCGTAGAAACGACATCTCAGACGGCACACTTCAAAGATGGATTAGTATCTTTGCACCATTATCGGAGTTCAAATTAGAACTTCCAGAAGACGAAACAGATATGGATGCATTAGAAAAGAAGAAGCTAGAGAAGCGTATCAAGGAGTTAGAAAAAGCCTTAGAGTACTCTAATTTAAGGGCACGCGCCTATAACACAATGATTGATGTAGCAGAAGATATGTTCAAGATCTCAATCAGAAAAAAGCCTGGCACCAAGCGGTAAGAACACTGCGCACAGAAGAACAAACCACCTCCTTAGGTGGAATATGCGACCTGTTTGGTTATAGTAGGCAAGCTTACTACCAGTACAATAACAAAGAATACGAGTCT
>Ga0265294_10007360_pt1 | contig 13066 bp, 14 predicted proteins | sample MunlanPumphouse3_FD_192504 | JGI IMG/M metagenome (GOLD analysis project Ga0265294, IMG submission 192504) | Groundwater microbial communities from a municipal landfill in Southern Ontario, Canada - Pumphouse #3 | ecosystem: Environmental > Aquatic > Deep subsurface > Groundwater | place... | reverse complement strand
ATCCTGGTACCCGCAGCAAACAAATCAGATGCCTTCATAAATGAATACCCCTTCCGTTTTTACTATCTAAATAATACCAGAGATTACCTTTGTTTTATACCCTTCTATTTCCAGCCAGCAGTATAAGTTTGCCAAGTGTATCCGGGAGGTGAGGTAAAGGTAAACAAAGGCCATAGCTAATGAATAAAGTTGTGATACGCCTGCTTTCGTCTGCTTTCAAGTATTGACGTGCACAAAGACGCATGATATCTTGAATATGAAAAACCGCATTGGGCAGGTCAGGAGCCATTACTATCTAATATAATGGAAAGTAATAGTAAATAATAATAAGGACTAAGAAAATCTACCATGACCAAGGAAGAAGGGAACATATGAACGAGATAAATAATGACAATAGCATCAAAATTTTAGTGTCAGGGGATTCAATCTCTAAAGGGGTAATATATGATGAAACTAAAAACAGATATATTGTGCTGCAAGACAATTATGTAGATACAATTAGCTCTAAAATCAGATGTTCTATTAAGAATGTATCCAAGTTCGGTAGCACTATAACTCGAGGAATTAGTAAACTGGAAAACCATATAGGTAAAGAGAATCCAGATATCGTTTTAATTGAATACGGTGGCAATGATTGCGCTTTTAATTGGGATGAAGTGGCAGATAATCCAGATACCAATCATCTGCCCCAAACAGAAATCAGGCTATTTGAAACAGCCCTTCGCGAGACCATAGAACTGCTAAAAAATATTAAAGTTACTCCCGTGCTTATGACCTTGCCGCCACTTAATGCCGATAAATATTTAGAATGGGTTAGTAAAAACAATCCTGTTACCAAAGATAACATTATTAAATGGATTGGAAGCGTCTCTGAGATTTATTACTGGCAGGAAAAATACAGTTCTGTCATTACAAAAGTTGCCGAAGAAACTCATACCAGGCTAATCGATGTTCGAAGTTCATTTTTGCAGTTACCTGATTTCACCAAATTTATTTGCAGAGACGGGATGCATCCCAATAGAAAAGGGCAGAAGCTAATTGCTGACAAAGTTATGGATTATATCAAAACAGGTTATGATTTTTTGCTAATAGAGAGAACTTCGAGAATATGAGGGTTTATTAAACTAAACCGATACCCTGACAGTAGTTGGCGTGTATGTTGTTACGAAAGATAGGAGTGATATTTATGTTAGTCCAAAAAAAATACATATTATTATCTACAGCTTTTATTGCAGTCCTGGCAATAATATTATATTTTAATTCACCAGTTCTTGCCGATACTGATATTAAGATAACTATATGTGACCCTGACCGCATTAATGCGGACGGCCCGCAAGAGGGCAATACGATAAACACGGTTTTATCGTCGCCCTGTATTTCCTATGGCGAAAAAAGGGAGCTGGGCACAGTACAGATTATTGGAAAACCTGGCATAGCCATACCGGTGCAAGAGGGCCAGAAAATAATGGTTATACTTCCGCCAGGGATAAGCTATATGCAGGTTCCGGATGCTAACAGTTATAAACAATATATAGAGTGGCCGGACCAATTGAATGGAAAGAAGAATCAAATTTGTGATTCCGGTAGTAAGCCCGGGATAAGCTTTGTAGCTGCCACTCCTCGTTCCCTGACGGTAGAGGTTAGCCATGTAGATACTACCGGAGATATTATGGTGATTAATTTTGTCTTTAACCAGGATAATTATAGTAAGGTAAGAGTAGCTCCGTTTATAGAAGTAGCAGAAGAATACTCCACAGATACAGAAGCTGAAATCAGTCGTCTGGAGTTTTTCACCTGTTTGGCCGAGCTGACCTGGCCGTTTAGCGATTCACCGGTTAAATTGGGTGATAGTAATATAATGCCTGAAGATTTATTCATTGACGTTACCGGCAACGAGGCAGGTATACATAAAATTATACCCCTGATTGAAAGCGACTTTATCAAGGGTTATGAAGGAGGCTTATTAAAACCGGAGCAAAGTATTTCGCGGGCAGAAGCAGCCTCATTGGCAGGCATGATATTTGGAACGGCTACATCGACTCCCGCTCCCTTTAAAGATCCGTTGCCCATTTGGGGGCAAAAGGGAATTAATATTGCCTATAATGCCGGAATTATTCATGGCTATCCAGATGGAACTTTCCAACCAAATAACCCATTGAGCAGGCCCGAAGCCATTATTATTCTGCAAAATTGCCTGGAAACCTATAGTAAACAGTAATGGAATACCGGTTTGTTTTTCATATTTTGCAATTAGAAAGAAGGGATCTTACTCCCTTCCGCAACACTTCTTATATTTCTTGCCACTTCCACATGGACATGGGTCATTTCGGCCTATCTTTTTCCGTGTCTTCATATCAATGATGTCAGCCCCGGAAGGAGGAAGAGGTTTAAGATGTTGCTGTTCCTTTTTCCAAAGTTCACTGGGACTATAGCCTTTTAAAAACCATTGCCGGGTGTTGTTTATCAGAGAGGTTATATGATCCATAAACGCCTGTACCGTTTCCAGGTCTAATATCTCCAGTTGGGTTTGCAAAAACTCAATTATATTTTGGTGGTTATCGCCAATCCGGATGGCATAAATACATTCCTCCACTAATTGATCTGCCTCTTCCCGGGTTATTTCATAATTTTCAGTAATAAAATCAACAAAAGTAATATAGGAAGTGTTTCGCTCGACATATCCAGGTTCACCGGCTGTTAAAAGCTGTTTCTTGGTAAATGGATAATAATCAATCGTTGGTCGGGCATACTGTTCTGCTATCACCTGGCTGGAATCAAAAACCCTGTAATTGCTATATCCGTCTCCGCTCCAGGTTATTTCCCGATAGTATCCCATAGCATCATCAATAACATCAGCATAGGTGAGGAACTCAATGCTTTGGTTAGTATAGCTTTCGGTCATCTTTTTCAGGATACTTAAATCAACCGTACCATAATAATATAACAAACCCTGGGTAAGCTTGACCCATTCAGTGTTTCGGTCGACTATCTGTTTATAGCTAGCCTGTCCCAACTTCTGGTATTCTCGGATTATCTCTACTGGCATCACCAGGACCTGTTTATTCTCCAACATCCCGGGAAAAGTCAGGCCATAGTCACGAAGGTGTTCCACTTGTTTTATCTCCAATCGTGATGTACTGGCCCAACCGCCGTTTTTCACAATAATATTAGCCAGTTGGTATCGATTGCGGTCAAATCGCAGAAACAGTTCTTCAGCCATTAAGGGAATATATTTTTTTAATTTAGCAATTAAATCAGCCTTGTTTAGACTGCTAATATTCTTTATATCTAAATTCTGTCTAATTATTGTAAGTTCATCCTTGGTTAACCTGGATAAAGCTTGATGAATATTAATGGGTACTTGAATCGGTGCCCAGAGTTTAGATTCCTGCCTGGCCTACCACTTTTTCATGTCTTCTTTTATCTTTAGGAAGGCATCCAGTAACTGTTCCTTGGTTTCATCATCCAGATACTCGTCCATCTCAATTCATTCCAATCGTTATTGATTCTATTGTCACTTTATCAGGAAGTAATTAAAACCGCAATATTAAGAAGTATATCAAGGGGACGGTTTTTTTATATATTTGATGGTGATTAAGCCAGTGCAGCGATACAGCTATCATCGTCAACCATTTAACTCCGACATCAAAACGCTTTAAATGAACAGCCTCATGCTGCAAAATATTTTTAAGCTGTTTTTCCGTAAAGTTAATATCGGGGATAATGATTAAGGGTCTTAAGATTCCGATTAGCATAGGGCTGGCAGCGAAAGGGTTGCGTACCAGTCGTACATTTTTTCGGCCCTTCAATAGGGTTGCCAGTATTCTGCGGTCCTCATCAGTAGCCGGGACATAAATTCCATTAAATATAAGAAAAGGCCTCTACAAGAGAGGTCTTTTTAACTATGTAATCGTTCAATTTCGTTGATTAAAAATTTTAGATCGTCTTCACTTAAACAACCTATATAATCTTTTTTATTTATTTTATTTAAGTCTTCTTCTGATAATTGTATTAATTTATAACTTTTTGCCCATGATGGTTCTTTAAAACCAATTCTTCTCCAATTTAATATTGGTATTTTGAATTGATCATAATACGATGGCGGATTTTTAGGTTTTTGGGAGGTAGTTGAAACCAGGAAAATATTATCGTCTCTTTTATCAATAATTATTACTGGCCTTATTTTTGATCCGTCAAAAACATCTTCATATTCTACTTCGAGATAAAATGCATCTCCAACTTCAGGCATTCTGGGAATGATTATTCCTCATCTAATATGTACCGATGGTCTTTGTTTTTTTTATCTAATAATACTTTCCCGTTTTTTATTTTTGGTTTAACTGATATTTCAGTTAACTTTTTAGATGATAATGCCAAACCTCTACATAACTCTTCTTTTTTCGCAACTGCTGGCATATCTTCTCCCTCCCTTTGAATTTTCTCTATCTCTTTCTTCTTATCCATATAATACCACCTTCAAAATTTTGTTTCAACACTATATTCAAAGTGTTGCCAATTTAGAAGGCGATTATGACTAGTCTCCAACTCTACCCTGGTATAGTCGGGGTTGCGATTCTCGCTCGCCCTATCCTACCCAAACCAATAATTCCCCAGGTGTTGTTATGCGAGGTAACTAGCGCTACTGCTAAACCCAATCTATAATTTCTACGCTATCCTGTTCATTAATCCCATTTAAACTTATATTTGTTCCCCCCAGACTCGAAGCCACCATTATCGAAAAGGCATGTAAGCCTTTACGTCTTTGCAGCGGATTCTGACGCAGTTGAAAAGATTGTACCCGTTGCCGTTTTAATAGGGTGGTAACACGACCAAACATACGGGAACGAACCAGCAGTTGATCTCCATTAATCTTCCAGCCTGCATCCTTATACTGCTGTACACCTAAAAAGAAGGCCCCAATGGGTAGTAAGAATGAAAAGAAACCATATGGCAGTAAAATGCTCACCGGAATTGCTATCAGCAAAGCCGGGATTGTATAAATTAGACGATAACGAGTTTTAGCAGCGGCAGATAAGGGGATAATCTCTTTCTCTATTGCAAACTCTGGTAAATAAATGTGCAGAAATTCATCCAGGTCTTTCTTCGGGAGCAAGGGGAAAAGTACTACGTCTCTCCCTGATTTATCGCCATGTCCTGCACTGACCACATGAAGAGTAATTAGCCCAAATGGCTGCCGGAGAACTCCTTCTACAATTTTAATGGCTTGAATTCGTTTAAGAGGAATACTAACCTGTTTCTTTTCTATTAAACCGCGGCTAATTACGAGGCGATCCTCTTCCCGGATTAACAGAAATCCACCCAGGCTCAAGACTGTACCCAACATGGATAATAACCATGCCATGATGAGAAGCAATAAGAACATGACTACCCAGACCAAAATTCCCTTATTGCCATATCCACTTAAGAAGTGCCCAAGCATTTCGTAAATATTACGATCGGGGAAAATCTGTTCCACCTGAGAAATGAGCGCTGTAGCCCCAAGGAATACTACTCCTAATCCATTCGAAGTGCTGGCAGTAATCATCAGTTCTTTCCAGCTAAGTTTTCTCTCTGGAGAAGGATGGTCAGAGGATTCTTCTTCCATTCGTTGGATAGGGGGCAGATGTAATCTTTCTTGCAGGACATTCGCTTGTTGTAGGGTAATCGCCGGCAAAGATACTTCCGCCGCCAGCCCTCCGCCGGCTGTTTGGACCTCTAGTTTTACCAGGCCAAAAATACGCTGTGCCACCCCTGCAGAAACCTGTACACTCTGGATGCGTTCCAGAGGGATATAGGTTTTTTTACTGGTGAAAACACCATATTCCACCCGCAGCTCATCATTGTAAACATAATAGCGATAGCGTAACCAGTATATGATTGCAAAACCGATGTAAAGTCCTAACAATATAAGGATGAAACCAATAATCCATTCACGGCGTAGGGGACTGCTAAAAAGCACAACCGAACCTGGTAATAATATTTCGATTAAGGAACGAATGTTTTTAATCAGATACTCCAGTACAGCAGCCGGATGTAGACGCTCGGGATCAGACATCTTCTTCCACCACCCGAGCCAAAACAGATATGCGGTCACGCAATTCATCAGCTACCTCTTCAGCCAGTGCCGGTATCTCATGACTACCTGCTGCAGTAGAAATTGTAACTGCTGACAAAGCAAACTGTTTCATTAAAGGGCCCTGCTTGGTATCAACATGCTGAACACGTACCATTGGTATAATCGTCCGTTTTTTTATCCACCTTCCATATAAAAGATCAATCTCCTGATTGGATACATCATAACGCCATCTTTCCCAGGTGATCTTAGGAAAAAGTGTTGTTGCTAAAATCGTTATACCTACACAAGCAATGATAAGTACTCCAAGAATCCATTGCGGCCACTCCAAGAAACGAATAGCAAAGAAATAGGCTAGCGGGACAATCCACCAAAACAAAGATGACAGAAAACCATTCCACTTCCAATATTTAAGCGCGCTCGCGACAAGTCGATTTTCAGGTTCATAACGCACTTGATTTTCCTCCATTCACGAATGACTAAAAGACCTTACTTATTGTAACACAAAGTATTTTACGATGAATCTTCTGTGAATTATCCTTCTTAGCATTATAGTATGGTTGGTATTGATGTATAGTTTTATATGCTAGGGAAACCTAACTATAGTATAAGCGTAATGTTGGCAACCGAACCTGGATGAATCTATCCAGTAATATTTCCTCAACATTTCTTCTGCTATCAATCAAAGCCAATAGCCACACTTACTTTCCTTTTTCAGGAGTTCCATGAGTGTATCAATATCCCACGGTTAACAAAATCTTAAGGTTTTGATAAGATAACAGCTACGAAATGATTTTATATTTCGTAGTATCATTATTATGGAGATATATAATCAAGGAAAAGGAGATGAAGCTATGGCTACAAATATATTGGTAGTTGATGATGAACAGGCCATTGCGGATCTGGTAGAACTTTACCTTAAAAATGAGGACTATAATGTTTTTAAATTCTATAATGGTCAGGATGCTCTAAACTGTATCGAAAATGAAAAAATAGATCTGGCTATTCTAGATGTAATGCTTCCCGATACCGATGGCTTTTCCATCTGCCAACGTATCCGCGAAAAACATACCTTCCCGGTTATTATGCTGACCGCCAAAGAGGAAGAAATCGATAAGATCACCGGGCTTACATTAGGCGCGGATGACTATGTCACCAAGCCCTTCCGTCCATTAGAGCTGATTGCTCGTGTAAAGGCACAACTACGAAGATTTACCAAATACAATTCTGCGGAGCCAGCCCACGAAGAACGACTGATTGCATTCTCCGGTCTGGTCTTGGACAAGGACAGTCATGAATGTATACTCAATGAAAGGCCGATATCCCTTACCCCTACTGAGTTTTCTCTTCTCTGGGTGCTGGCTTCCAACCGGGGGCGGGTAGTCAGTTCCGAAGAATTATTCCGCGAAGTTTGGGGCGACAAATACTTTAGCAACAGTAATAACACAGTAATGGTTCATATCCGGCATTTGCGGGAAAAGATGCATGATTCCGCGGAAAATCCTAAATACATAAAAACCGTATGGGGGGTTGGCTATAAAATTGAAAAAAACTGATAAAAAATTCGGAAGGAAATTAACCGCGAGTATTCTGGCACAGTTTGTTATAACGGTTCTGATATTCACCATCGCTTTAATAGCAGTGGTGCTGATGGCCTATCTCATTGGTTACAGCATTACATGGCATGAGGGGCCTGTGTACTGGTTTGCTAAAATGGTAGCTAATTCCATAGAGATTGTTGCTCTCCTTGTCTGGATTGTGGGGGTTATATTTATTCTGTATTATTACTGGAGCAAAACCATCGGTTATATTGAAAAAGTAGTAGAAGGGAGCGAAACTCTTATTCGGCCAGGCGAAGATCTTATCCAACTTCCTGCTGCTTTAAAGAAAGTCGAGGATAGGATGAACCAGATAAAATACGATATTTTGCGGAGTGAACGTGTAGCAGAAGCGGCGGAACAAAGGAAGAACGATTTGATTGTTTATCTTGCCCATGATCTGAAAACGCCGCTGACCTCCGTTATCGGATACCTGAGCCTTTTAGATGAAGCGCCGGATATGCCTCCGGAGCAAAAAGCAAAATACATCGGGATAACTCTGGAAAAGGCTTACCGGTTAGAACAGCTTATCAATGAATTCTTTGAAATCACCAGATTTAATCTTCAGACCATCGTTTTGAATAAGGAGAAAATTAATTTACCGTTTATGCTCCGACAGATGGCTGATGAGTTCTATCCTATGTTAACACCGCATGGGAAGCAGGTGGTTGTCAATGCCCCGGATGGGCTCACCTTATGGGGGGATGCAGACAAGCTGGCCCGTGTGTTTAATAACATCCTAAAAAACGCTATAGCCTATAGCTATGATGACAGCATCATTGACATTTCCGCGGTACGACAGGAAGAAAATGTGGTCATTACCTTCACCAATCAGGGCAATCCCATTCCTCCTCAAAAGCTGGACACCATCTTTGATAAATTCTTTCGTCTGGATACCTCCCGATCCAGTAAAACGGGCGGGGTGGGACTGGGATTGGCGATAGCCAAAGAAATTGTAACCGCCCACAATGGCAGCATTTCAGTTCACAGTGCCGATACTCAGACTATTTTTACAGTTATCCTGCCTGATATTACCTAAAACAATAAGACATCCATAAGGAAACCTTAAGATATCCATAAGTACGTATTAAAACCAGGCCTATCCTGTTTCGGTAGAATGAAACTGCCGAATCGGATAGGCTTTTATATTTTCAGGAAAGAGGTCGCAGACATGGAAAGAAAAAAAGTGGCGGTTCTATTTGGCGGATGTTCCACCGAGTATAATATTTCTCTTCAATCCGCCTATTCTGTTATCACCCATCTGAATGCGGAACTCTACGACACTATTCTAGTCGGAATCACCCGGCAGGGGAACTGGCTGAGATATTATGGCTCCCCGGAGAAAATTCCGGACAATACCTGGATGGATAGCGGCGAGTGTATTTCCGCTGTTATTTCACCCGACCGCAGTATTCATGGGCTGCTGGAGTTTCATGATGATAAGGTTATTACCACCAGAGTTGATGTGGCATTCCCCGTCCTGCATGGAAAAAACGGCGAGGACGGAACCCTTCAAGGCTTATTGACCATGGCCGGTATTCCTTTTGTGGGATGCGGCACGTTGAGCTCGGCCATGTGCATGGACAAGGATATCGCCCATAAGATGGCGGGACTGGCCGGAATAAAAACACCGGCGTCTATCGTTTTGGACCAAAAAGCGGCGGAGGAAGAGCTGCTGCCCCTTACCGGTGAGCTTAACTGTCCGTTATTTGTAAAGCCAGTCAATGCCGGTTCTTCTTTTGGCATTACCAAGGTAATGAGTAAAAGGGAACTGCCGGATGCGGTCAGGACTGCTTTGGATCATGACTGCAGAGTCATTATTGAGGAAGCCATTGAGGGGTTTGAGGTCGGGTGTGCGGTTTTAGGCAACGAAAGCCTGACCATCGGAGAAGTCGATGAGATTGAACTAAACCAGGGCTTCTTCGATTATACCGAAAAATATACCCTGAAAACCTCTGCCATTCATATGCCGGCCCGTATTGACCGGGATACCGCTCAACGCATAAAGCAAACCGCGGTGGTGATCTACAAAGCCCTGCACTGTTCCGGCTGCGCCCGGGTTGATATGTTTCTGACCCCGGAGCAGGAAATCATTTTCAATGAGGTCAATACCATCCCCGGTTTTACTTCCCATAGCCGCTACCCCAGTATGCTGAAGGGCATCGGGCTTACCTTCGAACAGATTGTGGACAGGTTAATAAGGCTGGCGATGGAATCATGAAAGCACTCACGCTGGAATCAAAAGACATCGGCAAAGGCAATCTGATTCTTGTGAATCCCTCTCATCCCGTTCGGAATGCGCCTGGGAAAGAGACGCTGGTACCTATCCATCCTGGTTATCGGGATGTTTTACTGGAACAACAAACGGCCAAGATGCTGGCAGAGGTGTTCAGTTTATTAGACTGTTATCAGCAAATACTACCAGTCAGTGGATTCCGGACTCTACAGGAGCAAGAAACCATATATGCCGACTCCATAAGAGAAAACGGCGAAGATTTTACCTTGCAGTTCGTTGCCGCTCCTAATTGCAGCGAACACCAGACCGGACTGGCCATTGACCTGGCGGAAAACAAGCCGGATATCGACTTTATTCGTCCGGGTTTCCCCTATACCGGTATTTGTCAAACCTTCAGAGAAAAGGCAATCCAGTACGGCTTTATTGAGCGCTATAAATCCGGTCGGGAGGCCATCACCAAAATCGCGCATGAGCCCTGGCATTTCCGCTATATCGGTTATCCCCATTCCGAGTTGCTCGAAAAAGAGGATTTAACCCTGGAGGAATACACGGTTTTTTTAAAACAATTTCCCTATGCGGGGCCGCACCTTCAAGGACGGTTTCGCGGCCGGGATATCGAAATCTTCTATGTTCCGGCAACGCATTCCGGGCCTGCCGCAATTGCAATACCAGATCAGACCCCTTATCAGGTGTCCGGCAATAATGAGGATGGCTTCATTATCACCCTGTGGAGGAACCAGCTATGAAGCTAAAGGAAAGAAATGCCGGTATTGATTATTTTCGATTAATTGCCGCCTTCCTGGTGGTAGCGGTTCATACCTCGCCGCTAACCTCCGTCGATGGAACGGCAGATTTCGTTCTTACCAGGGTCGTTGCCCGGGTTTCGGTACCATTCTTTTTTATGGTCTCGGGTTTTTTCCTTTTGCCCGGATATATAAATGGTCAGGATAAGGGACCAGGCAAGCTGTATAAATTTTTACAAAAGACCGCTATGCTCTATGGAATCGCTATTTTACTATATCTGCCCATCAATTTGTACGCCGGATATTTTCAGATGCAATTGCTGTTGCCCAATCTGATAAAGGATATTATCTTTGACGGCACCTTTTATCACCTGTGGTATTTTCCTGCGGCGATGATGGGAGCAACGCTTGTCTATTTGCTACTTAAAAAGTTTAAAAGCGAGCATGTATTTCAGATTACTTTGATTCTCTATTTAATTGGATTGTTTGGCGACAGCTACTATGGGATTACAGAACAAATACCCTTTCTTAAATCCTTCTATGATGTAATTTTCCTATTCTGCGACTATACCCGCAACGGCCTGTTCTTTGCCCCCGTTTTCTTTATGCTGGGCGGGATAATCGCGGGGCAAAGTCGTCATTATCAGGCTAAAGAATGTTGGCTGGGCTTATCGGTATCATTGGCCTTGATGCTGGCCGAAGGTTTATGCCTGCATGGTTTTGACCTGCAACGCCATGACAGTATGTATTTTATGCTTTTGCCCGGTATGTTCTTTCTTTTTCAAAGCCTGCTTCTTTGGAGGGGTCAGGGCAACAAGAGCCTGCGGGATATTTCGGTGATTATCTATCTGATTCACCCGTTTATGATTGTGCTGGTTCGCGGTTTGGCGAAAGCAATACAATTACAGGAAATTATGGTGGGCAACAGTGTTGTTCATTATTTAGCTGTGGCAGTCTGCTCCGCTATAGCCGCTATTTTAATTACCGTGGTTTTAGAAAGAAAGGGGCAAGGGGAATGGCTCTAAATCAGACCCGCGCAGAAAGAGCATGGGCCGAAATTAATTTAAACAACTTAAAGCATAATGTGAAAGCCTTACGCGAGATACTTCCGGCTGGGTGCGAATTGATGGCGGTTGTGAAGGCCAATGCCTATGGACATGGCGATGTGGAGATAGCAGCCAACCTGAGCCAAATTGGCATCAGCTCTTTCGCGGTTGCCACCATAGATGAAGGTATCCGTTTACGAACTCATGGAATTAAAGGCGAGATACTGATTTTAGGTTATACCCTACCAGAGAGGACCGCAGAACTGGTCCATTATCATTTGACCCAGGCGGTAATCGATTATGACCATGCCAAACAACTCAATGCGTTCGGAAAACCAATGGCAGTTCATATCAAAATTAATACCGGTATGAATCGCCTGGGTGAAAGCTGTAACCGTACGGCAGAGATTGATAAAATCCTGCGGTGTCAAAATTTAGAAGTCTGCGGTATTTTTACGCATCTATGTGTAGCAGACAGCACCCAAACGGGTGATATTGAATTTACTACCAATCAAATTTATAGTTTTTATGCAGTTCTGGACCAGCTCTGCCAGCTTGGACATACTTTGCCCAAAGTCCATATTCAAAGCAGCTATGGGGTCCTAAATTATCCCGAACTGCAATGTGATTATGCCAGAATTGGAATTGCACTATATGGTACGTTAAGTTCGCCGGATGACAAAACGAAATTACAACTGGATTTACGCCCGGTTTTGGCTTTGAAAGCGAGAGTGACGCTCATCAGAACAATTACCGCCGGAGAAAGTGTCAGCTATGGCCGTCAATTTATGGCTCAGAGAGATACGCGCGTTGCCGTAATCTCCATCGGGTATGCGGATGGACTGCCAAGAAACCTCTCCTATGAAAAGGCCTGTGTCCTGATCCAGGGCTGCCGGGCGCCAATCATTGGCCGGATTTGTATGGATCAGCTTATGGTGGATGTCACTGATATTCCAGTAGTGAAACGGGATGACATTGCCACATTGATTGGTAAAGATGGCTCTGAGAAAATTACAGCAGAACAAGTAGCGGCAAATGCCGGAACAATTGCCAATGAACTGTTAAGTCGGCTAGGTACTCGATTAGAAAGAATATTTATATGATATGGCAAACGGTAAATAAGATGGTGTAATTGCCTGGCAGAAGTAGCGTATAATAAGATAAATTACTGAGTTCTCATTTAAATACGTTAAGACAACATGAAAAGGGGAGAGAGGGTTTGACAGAATTAATCATTACTCTTATCGTTTGCGCTATGCTTTTCGTTATCGGTGTATTAATAAAATACTTTAAAGCCTATGATTTAATAGCCGGATATAATACTGCACCACGTGAGGTAAAAGAGCAGATAGACGCTAAAGCCCTAGGCG
>Ga0265294_10007359_pt1 | contig 13069 bp, 10 predicted proteins | sample MunlanPumphouse3_FD_192504 | JGI IMG/M metagenome (GOLD analysis project Ga0265294, IMG submission 192504) | Groundwater microbial communities from a municipal landfill in Southern Ontario, Canada - Pumphouse #3 | ecosystem: Environmental > Aquatic > Deep subsurface > Groundwater | place... | reverse complement strand
GGTCCCTATCTGTTGTGGGCGTTGGAAATTTGAGAGGGTCTGACTTTAGTACGAGAGGACCGAGTTGGACGAACCTCTAGTGTACCAGTTGTGGCGCCAGCTGCATCGCTGGGTAGCTATGTTCGGATGGGATAAGTGCTGAAAGCATCTAAGTACGAAACCCGCCTCAAGATGAGATTTCCTTATAGGGTGGTTGAAGATTACGACCTTGATAGGTTACAGGTGTAAAGGCAGTAATGTCAAAGCCGAGTAATACTAATAACCCAAAATCTTTCCTCATATGTTTCCTTTCTTGTATGTCTGATTAATGTCATTAAAGATATATTAAAGATATTTTTGGTGGTTATTGAGCAGGTGAACACCTCTTCCCATTCCGAACAGAGAAGTTAAGCCCTGCATCGCCGATGATACTGGACCAAAACGTCTGGAAAAGTAGGTCGCCGCCAAATTTTATTCAAACGCCTTGTACTTAATTGTGCAAGGCGTTTTTGCTTTATATAATAATCTTTATTAAATTTGCATTCTGAAATAAATTTTATTTGCAAATTGTTAGATTATTAAACTAATCTCTTAGGTGTGAGTTTTAAAAATATAAATAATATGTATTTAAACAAAGATATAGCCAAAATTATCAAACAACATTTTCCTTTTGTTTCAGATAAACAATTAGATCAATTTGAACAATTACCAGAGCTTTATGGTCAATGGAATGAAAAGATAAACGTTGTATCGAGAAAAGATATTGAAAATATTTTTGAACGCCATATACTTCATTCGCTTGCTATAGCTAAAGTCTGTAGGTTTAAGCCAAATTCAGAAATTCTGGATGTTGGCACTGGGGGAGGCTTTCCTGGAATACCTTTAGCTATTCTTTTCCCAGAAGTTCATTTTACTTTAGTTGATAGCATAGGAAAAAAGATTAGGGTTGTAAATGAAATTAAGAATGCTTTAGATTTAAGGAATGTTGTTGCAGAGCAAAGAAGAGCAGAAGAAGTAAAGAATGATTTTGATTTTATAGTCTCTCGTGCAGTTACTTCTATGCCTGAATTTGTTCTTTGGGTTAAGGATAAGATATCTAAAATACAGTATCATGATTTAGATAATGGAATACTTTATTTGAAAGGAGGCGATTTGACTGAGGAGTTGATGCCACTTTTACAAGGGAAAGGGAAGAAACCTAAGATAAAAATATTTAATATTTACGACTATTTCCCTTCTGAATTCTTCGAAACAAAGATGGTTGTACACTTAAAATTATAAACTATCTTTTGAAAGAATTTAATTAAAAAAGATATCACTATACTTATCTTATATTATTGTCAATTCAATAGGACAATGGTCAGAATGATAAGCGTTATTTAAAATATCAGCATTCAAAATGCTATCTTTCATATTGTCGGAAACCATACAATAATCAATTCTCCAGCCTTTGTTGTTCGCTCTTGAGTTAAAGCGATAGCTCCACCAAGAGTATTTGTCCTTTACTTGAGGGTAGATATATCGAAAACTGTCAATATAACCACTATTAATAAAACCATCAATCCACTCTCTTTCTTCAGGAAGGAACCCAGAATTCTTTGCATTTCCCTTTGGATCGTGGATATCAATTTCACGATGACAAATATTATAATCCCCACAAATGATTAATTTCTCTCTTGTTTTAGAAAGTTCTTTAATATAGTTTTTGAAATCTAAAAGCCACTGCATCTTAAAAGCTTGACGTTCATCACCGCTTGTTCCGGAAGGATGATAAACACTAATTATCGACAAATCTCCATAGTCAGCTCTAATCATCCTGCCTTCATTGTCATATTTTTCAATACCCATACCATATACAACGTTATCAGGTTTTATTTTTGTGAGGATGGCAACCCCACTATATCCCTTCTTTTTTGCAGAAAAATAGTAGCAATCATAACCAATTGAGTTTAATTCAAAAGTTGGCATCTGATCTAACTGAGCTTTTGTTTCTTGAATGCAAATAACATCAGGACTCACTTCTTCAAGCCAATTAATAAATCCTTTAGTTGTAGCAGCTCTAATTCCGTTAAGGTTGTAAGATATAATCTTCATAAACTTATTTTTGTTATTTATATTTGCAAATATACAAATTAGAAATAAAAATATTAACTAAATCTAATTTTATTATCAAAAAATATAGTTTTTAGTTTCTATTAGTTTCTATTTTTAATTTATAAAATTGAGTTAACGTGCGGAAATTTAATATTTTAAAAAATATACATTAAGATTTATTTGCTTTTTTTTTGAAAATATTGTATATTTGTATTGTAAAAATACAAATGTATTCCCAAACAAATCCTTTACAATAGTTAGTAAAGAGACCCTATAAACACTAAACTTACATTTTGTTTAGATTATTTTATAACATTTTATAGAAGTGCGGTGTCAGCACCTAAAACTCTGACGAAAAATTATATGAGAAAAAAATTATTTTTTTTATCTTGTTTCATTTTAGGGATATTAATCTTGCCATTAAAAAATTCTGCACAAGAATTTCCTGTAACCTCTTCAACCAATGTTTCTATGCTTGGAGAAGTTGGATTTGATGGGACAAACTATCTTTTTGGATTTGCTGAGGATAGTACAAGTATGGTTGCTGCTCAATTTGTTTCAACCTCAGGAGCATTAGTTGGAGCAAAGATTTCATTAGGTTATAAAGGTGGTGCTCCACTTTTAGAATTTGATGGGACTAATTATTTATTCTTATGGAGTGGTGCAAAACAAGTTTTTAATCCAGATAAAACCATGGGAGATACAATTTTTGGACAATTTATAAGCCCAAGTGGTTCATTGGTTGGCAATAGATTTATTGTAGCTACGAATGCCTCAATAAGCAACCCTAAGGGAGGTTGTATTGACTTTAATAACGGCGTGTATATGGTTATTTTTAAACAAAATGATATTAATTACGCTCTAACCATTAGCCCATCAGGTATAATTTCCTCTCCTATCCAATTAAGCTCAATTACTGCGGGAGATAACGCAATGGCATTCGATGGAACTAATTACTTGGTTACATGGTGGTCAAGAGGGCTTTATAGTTATGATTACGAACAAGATATCTATGGTCAATTTATTAGTTCCACAGGCTCTCTGGTGGGAAGTACTTTTATTATTGATGATGATGATACTCATAGCGATAATCCTCTTTCTATGGCTTTTGACGGAACAAAGTATATGGTAACTTTTCATGTTAGTGAGGCAAATATTGATGATTGGAATTTATATTCCCGTTTTGTTTCAACCTCTGGTGTTGTTGATGATAGGATAATTCTAAGGGATTACTCCTATAAGCCAAGCTTTGGATATACTTCATTTGACGGAACTAACTATTTAGTAACTTGGGCAGATAGTTCTTTTTCATTGGAATCTGTAATTAAAGGTAGGTATTATAATACAAATGGTCAGCCACTTGATAATAATATATTTACAATATTCACTTCGCTTAACGGCGATATACCAATGTATGCAGGTCATTTCTTTACAAATAATAAATTTTTAGTAGTAGCATTTAGAATGAATACAAGCAATTTCCAATATGGAGATATTTATGGAGCCTTTATCCCTTCATCAACATCATCACTAATCCCGATTGATTTAGGATTTGATGAGTTAACTATTTATCCAAACCCAGCAAAAGATATTATAAATATTGATTTGTTTAATTACGATAGGTATCAAACGCTTAATATCTATAATATTATGGGAGTAAGAGTTATAACTCATCCAACAAATCAAAAATATACTCAAGTAGATGTTTCTAAACTAAGCAATGGAGTGTATTTTATTGAACTTAGCGATGGTTATAATAAGAAAGTACAAAAACTTGTAATCAAAAGATAATATTATTAACAAAAGTGCGGAGTCAGCACTATAAACTCTGATAAAAAACAAATGAAAAAATTATCTACTTCTTTGTTTTCATCACTATTGTTGGCATTTTCATTAATTTTCTCAATAAGTTGTAAGGATGATACTACTAATTATTCAACAAATGACCTTAATGGAGTTTGGAATGGAAGTTTAAATATCATTTTCCATGGAGGTGATAATGATGGTACGCAAGCTAATTATGCAACACAATTTACCTTTGGACATGACGGAACACTTACCTTAATGAATCCAGGCCCTGATTATTTAACAAATACAGGTCATTTATCAGTTAGTGAAGATGGAGGTATTACAGGAATTATTACTACAACACATTTAACTAAATATACAGAAACTACATCTATGAATTGGGCAGGTTGTTCTTTTGAAAGTAAGGAAAAAATAAATGTTAATATGACTTGGACTTGGAATAATACCAATAATAACAGCAATGGTTATTATGTTATCACTGGTTCATTAACAAAATAGTAATATTTCAAAGTGCGGAGTCAGCACTATAAACTCTGACAAAAACCAAATGAAAAAAATTATTATTCTTTTTGCATTATTATTCACAATGATTATTAGTGTTTATTCGCAAACTGGATCTGATTATTATCTTCCTCTTTGTGTTGGCAATTATGCGAGCTTTTATACGCCTGAGAGTGGTAATTATGGCGCAAGAAAATCAGTTTATCATATAAAACAGACAGATGTTGTAAATCAAGAAACAGCCTATCTTCAAGAGGCTTATGAAATTGGAGATTATTCTCCAAATGACACAAGCATATTTCAACAGTTTTGGTTAAGAAAAGATGCATTGGGTAATATTTTGATGGTAGCTGTAAATATGGATAATACAGGATTAATTGCAGACGCTTATATATTTCCAGTTCCGCATTTATATATTCCAAATGAGTATTTAACATTGGGATATAGTCGTTCTTTTGTTTTTGGAGATGAAACTACATATGATACTGTTGTAAGTGTTTCTGCAACTGTTGGACCATATAATAATTGTATTGTTGTAAGAGAAACTTCAGTAACAGATTCAGTAAATATAATTGACGAATCTTACTATGCTCCTACTGTAGGATTAGTAAAAAAGCAAAGATTTTATCATCGAGGAGATCCTCAAGCATATATTGCGTCATTAACTGATATTCTTGCTTATGATTGTTATGTGGGTTTGCAGAATAATGAATTTGCTGATGAAAATTTAATTACTATTTATCCAAATCCAGCTTCTGATATTATAAATCTTGAAATAAACAACACTACAAAAGAAGTGTTAAATTTGAATATTTATAATATTATGGGTTCATTGGTTAAAACAGAAACTACTGCTGTAAATAATAATCAAATTAATATTTCAGATTTAAATAATGGAATATACTTGATTGAAATAAAATCTAAAGATTTAATAACAAAACAAAAGCTTATTATCCAAAAATAAAATTTCAGATATTAAGGCTATAATTTCAATATTATGAAAAAAATTATATTAATTCTTATTGCTCTTTTCTTTTTTGGTATTAGTAATAGAGTGGAGGCTCAAAGATTTTGGAAAGTGAATAATGATGGGGATACACTCTATTATAATGTATTATCTGCTGTAATTCCATATTCTGTTGAGATTACCTACAAAGGGAGTGATTATCAGGAGTTTTCCGATGAATACGATAGTATCATTTCTATTCCTTCGACTGTGATTTATAACTCAATCACTTATGATGTAAAATCGATAGGGGAAAATGCTTTTAGGGTATGTAATAATATTGATTCTGTTATTATTCCTAACTCTATAAATTCTATTGGTAGTTGTGCTTTTTCTAATAGTAGCATAAAATCTATTTCATTGCCAAGTTCGGTGAATTACATAGGTGAGTGGTCGTTTAGGTATTGTTTCGGATTAACTAATTTCTATGTTCCATCTACTCTTACTCATATTGATTTTGCAGCTTTATATGGTTGTTGGTTCATGCAAAATATAAATGTGGATGCTAATAATCCAAATTATTCTTCTATTAATGGTGTTTTATATAATAAGTTGGGAGATACTCTAATCTGCTGTCCAGGGGCTAAGCAAGGGGCTTTCTTTGTTACAAGTAATGTGAATTATATTGCTGATTTGGCTTTTTGTTATGGAAATCTAAGTGCAATCAATGTCGATGCAAATAATATAAACTATTCTTCATTGGATGGTATTCTTTATAATAAGATTATGGATACGTTAATTGCTTGCACTACTCAAAAAACAGGTTCAGTTATTATCCCAACCTCTGTTAGTCATATTTATTGGAGTAGTTTTTTCCAGTGTAATCAATTATCCTCTGTAGCAATTCCTTCTTCGGTTAGTTCAATTGGTGATTTTGCTTTTGCATATTGCGATGGTTTAACCTCAATTAATATTCCTAATTCAATTACTCAAATTAGTATGGGCGCTTTCTATGATTGTCCAGGGTTAACATCTATTACTATTCCGGCTTTAGTCGCAAGCATAGGAGATCAAGCTTTTTCGTATTGTACTGGGCTTAATGAAATAAAACTATATCCAGAAATACCTCCCCAAATAGTATATTCGACATTTGAAGGTGTCTCAGATACAATTCCTGTTTTAGTACCATGTAATTCATTAACGCTTTACCAAGGAGCAGAATATTGGAGTGATTTTACAAATTATGATTGTTTTGTTGGATTGGATAATTTACTCATAAATAACCTTTCAACTAAACTTTACCCCAATCCAGCATCTGATATTGTAAGTTTAGAAATAAACAACACAAATAGAGAAGTATTAACATTAAATATTTATAACATTATGGGTTTTATTGTTAAAACAGAAACAATATCTAAATACAATAATCAAATTAATGTTTCAGAATTAAATAATGGAATTTATTTGATTCTAATAAAATCTAAGGATTTAATAAGAGAGCAAAGGCTTGTTATTCAAAGATAAAATAGGTAATATTTTAATAAATAATTTTTTCAAAGTGCGGATCAGCACTATAAACTCTGATAAATTCAAAATGAAAAAAATAATATTCTTTTTAGGATTTTTGAGCTTTGCAATCTTTATTCAAGCCCAAACAGCAACACCACCATCTGCAGGAGATGGGACGGCGAATAATCCTTATCAAATTTCTTCAATAAATAATCTTTATTGGCTGCAACAGGACTCAAATCAATGGTCAAAGCATTATATTCAAACAGCAAATATTGATGCATCAGCAACTCAAACATGGAATGCAGGTAAAGGATGGATTCCAATAGGCAGCGCTGTAAGTGAGATAGATTACCATGCATTTCAAGGAACATATAATGGAAAGGGCTATACAATCTCAAATCTTTATTGTAATAGACCAAATGATTATTTGACAGGTATTTGGGGGCTTACCTATGGAGCTACAATTGATAGCGTTGGTTTGGTGAATGTCAATATTGTAGGAAATGATGAAGCCAACGGAGCTTTGATTTCAATGTGTGCGAATACAACCGTTAGGCATTGTTATTCTACAGGAACAATATCCGCAGTAGGAGGAGTAGGAGGATTGATAGGAAATTCCTTTTGGAATTCTTATGTAGAGAATTGTTATTCTACATGTACAGTTACTTGTTCCGACGATAAGGCAGGAGGATTAATGGGTAAAAATGAATCCCCTATTTATTATTCTTATGCAACAGGAAATGTATCAGGTACTGGACTTCAGGAAAGTAATGACCGTATAGGAGGACTTGTTGGGAATAATAAATCCATTATTAAACATTGTTACGCTACTGGAAATGTATCAGGACCATCACGAGTTGGAGGATTGGTTGGGGATAATACCTCAGAAGATAACAATAATGCAATAATAGATAGTTGTTATGCAACAGGACAGGTTTCTTCAATTGGAAATGTTGACTTTACTTGCGTAGGAGGCTTAGTAGGAATTGTTCAACAAAGTGCGATAGTTAGAAATAGTTATGCAACTGGTAATGTAACAACACATTCAAATTCTTCACAAGTTGGAGGTTTAGCAGGACAAAATAATTCCTCTAGCATTTTATTCTGTTTCTCAACAGGAAATGTTAGTGGGGGAGGCTCAACTGGTGGCTTAGTTGGACAAAATCAAGGTGTTGGAGAAATTGGTGCTTCCTATTCAAGAGGGAATGTAACAGGAGTTTCAAATAATGTTGGAGGATTAGTAGGTAGGAATACAACAAATATAATATATTGTTACTCAACAGGAATTGCTTTTAGTAATGGATGTTATGGAGGAATATTGGGAAGCAATGAGGAGACAGGATTGATTTCAAAAAGTTTTTGGGATCAAACCACTTCTGCTCTTTCAGTAGGATGTGGTTATAATAATGGAATTGCATTTGAAGCATGGGGCAAGCCAACTTCTGAGATGAAAACTCAGACAACTTTTACTAACCAAGGTTGGGACTTTATTGGCGAAACAGCAGTTGGGACAGAAGATATTTGGAAGATTACACCTAATATTAACGATGGGTATCCAAGTTTGTATTGGCAAAACTTTGAAGTTGGAATAAATGATATTGTTACAAAATTAACATTTAATATTTTTCCTAACCCTGCTTCAAATCAAGTTTATATTAATTTGAAAAATTATAATAAAGAAACCTTCAAATTAGATATTTATAATCAATTAGGCATGAATGTGAAAACAGTAATGATTAATCAAATGAGTAATCGTATTAATGTTTCAGAATTAAGTAATGGAATATATTTTTTAAAGATAGAAACAACAAATGGCGTAAGTTGTAAAAAGCTTATAATTCAAAAATAAGCTCATATTTTTATAAAATATATTTGAGTGGGCATTTTTATGTCCACTCTTTTTATTTAGTTTAATTTGAAAAAGAAAAATTATTTGAATAGTCGTATTGTTAATTAAAATAAGGGTTATTGGCACGATTAATACAAAAAATTGTATATTTGTAGCTTAATTATTGAAATGAAGATAATAAAGTCAATACGTCTAAGCAATTTGTACAAGCATTTCTTGGTTTGGAGATTAAAGAACGTTTCCGAATCCCAATATATGCTTTTTATGTCTTTTTTAGTTGGCTTAGCTTGTGGACTTGCAGCGGTTGTCCTAAAAAATACTGTTCACTACACTTATCTCTTTATAACAGACACTAAATGGTTTGCAGTCGATCGTTCCAATTTCCTATTCTTAGTTTATCCTATGGTAGGGATAACTTTAACGGTACTAATCTTAAAATACTTTATTAAAGATGATTTAAGCCATGGTGTAAGTAAGGTTATGTATGCAATAAGTAGGAAAAAAGGACATATAAAACCTCACAACACATACAGTTCAATTATAACCTCTTCAATAACAGTTGCCTTTGGGGGTAGTGTTGGTTTGGAAGCACCAATTGTTTTAACAGGGAGTGCTTTAGGTTCAAATCTTGGAAGAATTGGGCGTCTAAGCACCAAAAACACCATAATACTTGTTGGTTGTGGAGCAGCCGGAGCAATTGCCGGAGCATTTAAAGCTCCAATTGCAGGAATTCTTTTTGTTTTTGAAGTGCTTATGCTCGATTTAACAATGACAACAGCCATTCCTCTTTTGATTTCAGCAATCACTTCGTCAATGATTTCTTATTTTTTTTTAGGAAAAGAGGTTCAGTTTACATATGATGTTACTTCTAATTTTGAACTAATAAAAATTCCTGGGTATATATTCTTGGGTATAATTTCAGCCTTTGTTTCTCTCTATTTTCTTAGGTCGACAAAATGGATTTCGAGCAAATTTAAAAAAATAACGCAGTGGAGAAGATTGGTTATTGGAGGAATATCATTAGGGATATTAATTTTTCTTTTTCCTCCTCTTTTTGGGGAAGGATACGCTGCACTTAGTGTGTTATTAGAATCGGATACAAACACCTTATTTAATAACACCGTATTCTATTCATATAGAGAAAATGAGTGGATGTTGTTAGGAATTCTAATTGCTATTGTAATTTTAAAAGCTATTGCAACTTCAGTGACAACCTCCGCAGGAGGTGTTGGAGGTACATTTGCTCCTTCATTATTTATTGGTGGTTTTACAGGCTTCTTTGTAGGAAGATTAATAAATATGTCTGGTTTATTGGTTGTTGAAGAAAGTAATTTTGCTTTAGTTGGAATGGCAGCAGTTATGTCTGGAGTTATGCATTCACCCTTGTCGGCAACATTCCTTATTGCCGAAATAACAGGAGGTTATGCTCTTTTTGCACCACTAATGATTGCAACAACAATTTCTTATATTGTAGTCAAACCGCTAAATCGATATTCCATTTATGCCGATGAATTGGCAGCTGAAGGAAACCTAATGACTCACAACAAAGACAAATCAGCACTCCAATCAATTGATAAAAGAAAACTAATTGAAACAAACTTCATCCCACTACTCTATGAATCTTCCCTAAGAGATATTGCACAAGCAGTACAACAATCAACAAGAAGTTTCTTCCCAATTATAGATAAGAATAATAATTTTTTAGGAATTGTTCTTATAGATGATGTTAGAAAACTTCTATTTAAACCCGAATACTATGACGTGTATGGAGTTAAGGACTTTATCCGTTATTCTGAATATTTTATTGTAGATATATCAGACCCATTAGAAAAAATAGTATCGAAATTTAAGGGTGCCAACAGGTATACCATTGCAGTTGTGGATGATGGTAAATACATTGGATTTATGTCAAGAGCAAATGTTTACGCTGAATATAGAAAATTTGTAAGCACTTTCTCGGAAGAGTAATTGATTATTTTTATACAAAATGAAAGAGAAATTAAAGATAGCAGTTGTTGGAGCCACTGGCTTGGTAGGGAGCATTATTTTGAAAGTTTTGGAAGAAAGAGGATTTTCAAATGAAGAAATAATTCTTGTTGCAACTCAAAAAAATGTTGGGAAAGAAATAGATTTTGCGAAAAGAAAGATAAAAATAATTAGTGTTGAAAATGCAATAAACTCATATTGTCATTATGCAATTTTTTCAGCAGGAGGCTCCACTTCCAAACAATATGCTAAACTTTTTGCAGAAAAAGGAACCACAGTAATTGACAATTCTTCGGCTTGGAGAATGGACGAGGATGTTCCTTTGGTTGTCCCTGAAATAAACGCTAATTCAATAAACTCTGAAAACAGAATAATTGCAAACCCAAATTGTTCAACAATCCAAATGGTTTTGGCTCTTGCCCCTTTGCATTGGAAATATAAAATCAAAAGAATAGTTGTTTCAACCTATCAAAGCATAACAGGAACAGGAGTGAAAGCCGTTAATCAATTGGAATCGGAAGAAAAAGGAGAAACCACAGAAAAAATATATCCCTATCAAATACATCATAATCTTTTCCCCCATGGTGGCGATTTTTTGGAAGATGGATACACTTCGGAAGAAAAGAAATTGGTGGATGAAACACGTAAAATTTTCTCCGATAACTCAATTCAAGTTAGTGCAACAGTTGTTAGAGTGCCTGTTCTTGGGGGACATTCCGAAAGTGTGAATGTTGAATTTGAAAACGAATTTATAATGGAAGATGTTTTTAATATTCTTAAGAATATGGAAGGCGTGAGAGTCATTGATAATCCAAGCCAAAACCTATATCCAATGCCACTATATTGTGAGGGAAAAGATGAAGTTTTTGTTGGAAGAATTCGTAGAGACTTTTCCAAAGAAAAAACCCTCAACCTTTGGATTGTTTCCGACAATTTAAGAAAAGGAGCCGCCACAAATGCTGTACAAATACTCCAATATTTGTGCAAAAAAAGAAATGATTAAACTTAGATATTTATTTTTTATTCTCCTAATTTTTTTTATAAATGAGTGCTATTCACAAAATAAATACTCAATAAGTGCTTTTGGACAATATGGATATGTATTTCCAACAGATAAATTCTTGGACGGAACCTACACAGGAAACCCGATAAATACGATTCAAGCCTACTCGATAAGATATAATATTCAGACCAATGGCTCAAAACCTTGGCATCAACTCTATAATTACCCATCTTTTGGAATAGGTATATACACTGCTAACTTTCAAGAAAAACAACATTTAGGACTTCCAATAGCCATTTATGCATTTTCTTCAGTACCCCTGATTAGAAAAGGAAGTTTTACCCTCAATAATGATTTTGCCTTAGGCTTAGCATATTTTCCGAAACATTGGTCTGTAGATAATTTAGCAAATGTTTCAATAGGAAGTCATTTAAATTGTTATGTTGAAGAAGGACTTAGTTTAAACTTTTCCTTTTCAAAGAAATTAGAATTATCACTTGGCTTTACCCTATCTCATTTTTCCAACGGAGCCACCCAAAGACCAAACTGGGCAATATACACCGCATCATCAAGAATAGGACTAAGATATAATATTTATGATGCCCAAGACATCTATATCTTTCAACCCAAGCCAGAATTAAAAAAAGGCTACGACCTTATATTTTCAGCCTTTGGAGGATATTATAACGAGTTAAGAGAATTAGGACAATATGAACCAAAAGATGAAAGACGATACGTTAGAAGAAATTTTTATGCCTTTGGACTAAACACATCCCTTTTAAAACAAATTTCATATAAAAATAGCTTTGGAATAGGCATTAATTTAGGCTACGACGATAAAGCAGACACAAAATTTGAAGTATATGGCAGCACCATACTATCAACAACAGCACCCTTTGAAAAAAGATTAAACATAACCACATTTATCACCTATGAATATAAAATGCAAGACTTCTCTGTTTTGGTAGATGCAGGATACTACATATATAGAACAAAATCACAAAACAGCACACCAAATTTCTTCCAACGCATAGGCTTTCGCTATAAAATAATAGATAATATATTTGCCTCAGTTGCAATCCGAGCTTCCAAATTCCGCCTTGCCCACCACATAGAATGGAGTTTAGGCTATCGTTTACAACACAATCAAAAACAAAACTAAGACAATATTTATCCAAAGACCTTAATCTCCTTAAAATAACTTACCCAAAAATAAACAAGACTTATTCAAAAATATACGGGACTTATTTTTATTTATTCGGCGTTTATTTAAAAAAAGTCGGCGTATAATTTTAACTAAATAAGGCACCGTATTTTTTTATTTAAAAAATTATAAACAAATTTAGGTAAAAAAGTGTTTATATAATGAAATAGTTTTGTTGTCAATTTA
>Ga0265294_10007357_pt1 | contig 13070 bp, 12 predicted proteins | sample MunlanPumphouse3_FD_192504 | JGI IMG/M metagenome (GOLD analysis project Ga0265294, IMG submission 192504) | Groundwater microbial communities from a municipal landfill in Southern Ontario, Canada - Pumphouse #3 | ecosystem: Environmental > Aquatic > Deep subsurface > Groundwater | place... | reverse complement strand
AAAATAAAACACATATTAATTATGTGTTTTTTTTGTAAAATTATGTAGTATTTAAAAATACTCTTTGATTTAAGTGTGTTTTAATAATATAATAATGTTATAAGGTGATAATATGCTTAAAGAAAATAAAAAAAATTTTATTTATTTACTTATTACTATAACATTTATTATTATAACAATAATTAATGGTGTTTCTCTTTGTGTTAAAATATATAATATAAAGCAACAAAAGAAAATTGTAGAGCAAAAATTATCTATGTTAGTTGAAGAAGAACAATATTTAAAATTAGAGGTTGAAAAGTTAAATGATCCTGATTATGTTGCAAGATATGCAAGAGAAAAATATTTATTTTCAAAAGACGGAGAGTTTAATATAAGAATACAATAATAAAGAAAGTTAATCTTTCTTTTTATATATGTTAGAATATAGTTGGTGATATTATGAATACAAATCAAATTAATTCTCTTGTGTTAGCTTATATTGGTGATTCAATATATGAGTTTAATGTTAGGGAGTTTCTTATAAAAAAAGGAATTAATAATGTAAATGACTTACAATCTGAAGCTAAAAAATATGTTAGTGCTAAAAGTCAAAGTCAATATTTAAGTTTAATAATTGAAAAAAAGATACTTGTAGAAAATGAAATTGATATTGTTAAAAGAGCTAGAAATAGTAAAGTTAATTCTCATCCGAAAAATACCGATATAATTACTTATAAATATGCTACTGGGCTGGAAGCTTTGATAGGATATTTATATTTGAATGGTAAATATGAAAGAATAAATATAATAATGAACATTATATTTGAAAGGAATTAGTATGATAATTATAGGAAAGAATGTTGCAAAGGAATACTTAGAAACTAATAACAAAATTAATAAAGTTTATATTTGTAATGTTTTTAATGATAAAAACTTAATTTCTACAATACAAAACAGAAGAATTAATATTTGTTATTTAAATAAAAATGAATTAGATAAAATTGATAATGGAAATCATCAAGGTATAATATTAGATGTTCCCGAATATAAGTATTATGATTTCGAGCAAATAGATGTTAAAGAAAACAGACTAATAGTTATGTTAGATCATATAGAAGACACTCATAATTTTGGTGCAATAATAAGAACTTGTGAGTCTGCAAGTGTAAATTGGATTATAATACCAAAAGATAGAAGTGTTGATATTAATTCTACTGTTATGAAAACTAGTGCTGGTGCATTAAATAATATATGCATAAGTAAAGTATCAAATCTTGTTAATACAATTAGCAAATTAAAAAAGAAGGGTTATTGGATAATTGGAACAGATATGGAAAATAGTGTTGATTATAGATCTATTGATTATGATATGCCGATTGTATTAATAATAGGAAATGAAGCGGTTGGAATAAGTAAAATAGTTAGAGATAATTGCGATATTGTTGCAAGTATTCCTATGAAAGGGAGAATCAATAGTTTGAACGCTTCGGTAGCGGCAGGAATTTTAATATATAAAATAGTTGAAAAAGATTAGGAGGCAGAATGTATAAAGAATATGATGATAATGAGTTATTATATTTAATTGCAGAACAGAATGAAGATGCTACAAATATTTTATATGAAAAATATAAAACCATTGTTGCGATTAAAGTAAAAAAATATTTAAGATATGCAAATAAAATTGGTCTTGAATATTCTGATTTATATCAAGAAGGAATGGTTGGTTTAAGTGAAGCAATTGAAGGATTTAAAGAATCGAAGGAAACTAAATTTTCAACTTTTGCAAATCTTTGTATAGAAAGACAAATCTTTTCAGTTCTTACAAAGTCTAGTAGAAAAAAACACAATATATTGAATGAGTCATTATCTTTAGATAATACTTATGAGGATAATCTTAGTTTGTTAAATTTTGTTTTTGATAAGTCTTCAGATCCGGGTATATATATTGAAAATAAGGAAAGAGTAGAAGAGTTATATAAGAAAATAGTAAATAACTTAACCGATTTAGAAAATGAAGTGTTCAAGTTAAAAATTAATGGTTTTGATTATAAAGAAATATGTGAAATGTTGAATAAAAGTTATAAATCTGTAGACACAGCACTTCAAAGAGTAAAAAATAAAATAAAAAAGATTTTAGAAACAGTGTAATTGTTGTTGACTTTAAATATCTATTGTGTTAATATCAACTTGAAGCACTGAGTAGTGTTTTTATTTTGAAAAAGGTGGGATAATATGAGTAAAGTATCTAATTTTTTTTCTAGTATTAAAAAAGAGATGCAAAAAGTTAAGTGGCCCAGTAAAAAAGAGATGATAAAATATTCAGTTACAACAATAACATTTATTATTTTCTTTGCTTTCTTTTTCTTTGGACTTGATATTGTTTTTGCTTATTTGAAAAGTTTGGTGAATTAGTATGGAAGAAAAACAATGGTATGTTGTAAATACTTATTCTGGACACGAGAGTAAAGTAAAAGAAAAATTAGAAATGAGAATTAGCTCTATGAATATGCAAGATTTTATTTTTAGAGTTATAGTTCCAGAACAAAAAGAAGTAGAAGTAAAAGATGGCGTTGCAAAAGAAAAAATAAAGAAAATGTTTCCCGGATATGTACTTGTTGAAATGATAATGTCTGATGAGGCTTGGTATGTGGTTAGAAATACACCAGGTGTTACAGGATTTATTGGTTCAAGTGGAAAAGGTGCAAAACCAGTCCCATTATTACCTAAAGAAATAGATTTAATATTAGGAAATATGGGTATGAGTAGATTAGACATGGCTAAGGAAATAGAAGTTGGCAATAAAATTAGAATTGTTGATGGACCATTTAAGGCTATGCAAGGTGTTATAGAAGAAATAGATTTAGAAAAACAAAAATTAAGAGTATTAATAGATTTGTTTGGTCAAGAAACGCCGATAGAAGTAGATTTATTTCAAATTGAAAAAATAAGTTAAAATTATATTGATATTATTGATTTATAGTGTTAGAATATCATTGCAATATATTTAAAAGATTTAGGAGGTGTATTATGGCAAAAGAAGTAGTTAAAAAAATAAAATTACAAATACCTGCTGGTAAGGCTACGCCTGCTCCACCAGTTGGAACAGTTTTAGGTCCTGCAGGAATAAATTTGCAAGAATTTTGTATAAGGTTTAATGATGCAACAAAAGATAAAATGGGAGATATATTACCAATAGATTTATATATATATGATGATCGTTCATATGACTTTAAAGTTAAAACTCCACCTGCACCATTTCTTATTAAAAAATATGCAAAAGTAAATAAGGCTGGTCCAAAAGGTAGAAATGAAATAGTTGGTAAATTAACAAAAGACCAAGTAAGAGAAATCGCAGAAATAAAAAAAGAAGATTTAAATGCTTATGACACAGAGTCAGCAATGAAAAGCATAGAAGGAACAGCATTAAATATGGGAATAGCAATCGAAGAATAGTTATTCTATGTGGGAGGGAAACCGATTACCACTGAAGGAGGATTTATGAAAGGTAAAAAAATTATTGAAGCTTCTAAAAAAGTTGATAGAACAAGAAGTTATTCAAAAGAAGAAGCTGTAAAATTAGTAAAAGAAACAAGTGTTTCAAAATTTGATGGAACAGTTGAAATAGCAATTAATTTAAATATTGATTTGAAAAAGAGTGATCAACAAATAAGAGGAGCAATTGTATTACCTAATGGAACTGGTAAATCAAAAAAGATATTAGTAGTTGCAAAAGGTGAGAACGCTAAAAAAGCAAAAGAAGCAGGAGCTGATTTTGTAGGAGATACAGATATACTTGAAAAAATAGAAAAAGAAAATTGGTTAGATTTTGATGTAATGATTGCAACTCCAGAAATGATGCCAAGTTTAGGTAAATTGGGAAAAGTTCTTGGACCAAGAGGATTAATGCCTAATCCAAAAATAGGTACAGTTACAAACGATGTAGAAAAAGTTGTTTCTGAAATCAAAAAAGGAAGAGTTGAATTTAAAACCGATACATTTGGGAATGTACATTCTATATTAGGAAAAGTATCTTTAGAAGAAAAGAAATTATTAGAAAATCTAGAAGCATTCGTTGAAAACATTGTTAAGAGTAAACCAACTTCTGTAAAAGGTTCATATATTAAGAATGTATCAATATCATCAACAATGGGTCCTGGAATAAAAATAGATTTAAATTCTTTTGACAAATAATAATAATTAATATATAATAAAAAACGAATTCAAAAAATTACCCATAGACAGTAGGTGCGAAAGCATAATTCCTACTTAGGGAGATTAAATAAACTTTGTTTTATTAACTCTCTTATGGATAATATGAGAGTTTTTATTAGTAAAGGAGGTAAAAATGGCTAATCAACAAACTTTAGAAAGAAAACAAAAAGTTGTTAATGAGATAACAGATAAAATTAAAGAATCTTCTTCGATTATCTTCTTTGATTATAGAGGACTTAAAGATGAAGAAATTACAGAAATTAGAAGAAAGCTAAGAGAAAATAATTCTGATATGAAAATATATAAGAATACTCTTACAAAAAGAGCTTTAGATAATTTAAAATTAACAATGGAAGAATGTGTTGTTGGTCCTAGTGCAATGGCATTTAGTAGTGATTCGGTATCACCAGTTAAGATATTAGATGAATATGCAAAGAAAAATAAATCTTTAATAGTAAAAGGTGGTATAGTAGATGGTGAAATTTCAAATTTAGAAGTTTTATCACAACTTGCAAATCTACCTTCAAGAGAAGCATTATTAACAATGCTTGCTGGTGGTATGATGGGAATAGTAAGAGATTTGAGCATAGCATTAAATATGTATGCTGAAACAAAAGAAAATTAGAAGGAGGAATTAGAAATGGCAAAATTAACAAAAGAAAGTTTTATTGAAGCATTAAAAGAAATGAAAGTATTAGAAATTAAGGAATTAGTAGATGCAATGAAGGAAGAACTTGGAATTGATCCAAGTGCAGTAGCAGTTGCAGCACAACCTGCAGCAGCAGCAGTTGAAGAAAAATCTAAATTCAATGTTGTATTAAAAGATGCTGGTGCTAATAAAATTGCAGTAATTAAAGTTGTTAGAGAAGCTACAGGACTAGGTTTAGTAGATGCCAAAAACTTAACTGAAGCTGGCGGAAATATTAAAGAAAATGTTTCAAAAGAAGATGCTGAAACTTTAAAAACTCAACTAGAAGAAGCTGGAGCTACAGTAGAATTACAATAATTAAAAAGTGAACCTATACTTATGTATAGGTTTTCGTGTATAAGAATAGGGGTGTAATATTGTCTCATTATTTTACTAATGATAATGTTAAATCAGAAATTAAAGTTATAAAATCAATAGTTAAGGGTAATGAATACAAATTTTATACTGACTACAATGTTTTTTCGAAAGATAAAATTGATTTTGGAACTAGATTGCTTTTAGAGAGTATTGAAAATATAGAAGGTGAAGTTCTAGATCTTGGTTGTGGATACGGAGTTATTGGAATATATCTAAGAAATAATTTTAATGTTTTAGTAGATATGATAGATATAAACAACAGAGCAATATTATTATGCAAAAAAAACATTGAATTATATAAACTTGAAAATATAAATGTTTTTCAAAGTGATGGTTATGAAAATATATTTAAAAAATACGATTATATTATAACTAATCCACCTATTAGAATAGGTAAAAATAAATTATATGAAATTTTATTGAATTCTATAAACTATTTAAAAGATAGTGGGAAATTAATAATAGTAATAAGAAAAGAACAAGGAGCTAAATCTTTGATAAAAGAATTGGAAAAAGTTTATTTTGTAGAAATTATTAATAAGAAGAAAGGATATTATATTTTAAAAAGCACTAAAAAGCAGTATAAAATATAATATTTTTATTGACTTGTTAATGATATTTTGGTAAAATCTAAAATTAGTACCAAATCTTTTATTGTGTTGGTTCTTTGAAATAATTTGTGGGGTGAAATAATGGGTTATAAATTTAAAATGTTTGGTTCACATCGTGAAAGAGCAACGTTCTCGAAAGTAGGTAATTTTTTAGAATTATCAAACTTATTAGAAATCCAAAAGAAATCATATCAAACATTTACTACTGATGGTATTAAGGAAGTATTAAGTGATTTGTTTCCGATTGAAAGCTTTTCAGGTAATCTTAAATTAGATTTTGGAGATTACGTTTTTGAAACGCCTAGACATTCTATAAAAGAATGTAAGGATAGAAATTTAACTTATGCATCTCCTTTGATTGTACAAGCAAAATTACATAATAATGAAACTGGAGAAATAAAGGAACAAGATATATTTTTAGGTGATATGCCTTTAATGACAGATGGTGGTACTTTTATAATTAATGGTGCTGAAAGAGTTATTGTTTCTCAATTAGTTAGATCTCCTAGTGTGTATTTTACAAAGGAAATTGATAAAAACGGAAGAGAAGTTTTTATGTCTCAAATGATTCCAACAAGAGGAACTTGGTTAGAATATGAGATGGATGCTAAAGATGTAATATATGTAAGAATAGATAGAACTAGAAAAGTGCCTATTACTACATTATTAAGAGCTTTTGGTTTATCTTCTGATAAAGATATAACTGAATTATTTGGTGAAGATCAATACATTTTGAATACTTTAGCGAAAGATTCAACTAAAAACACGGATGAAGCTTTAATTGAAATATATGAAAAATTAAGACCAGGAGAACCTGCTACATTAGATAGTGCTAAAAATCAATTAATAACTAGATTTTTTGATGAATTTAGATATGATCTTGCGAAAGTAGGACGTTATAAATTTAATAAAAAGTTAGATGTTTGCGATAGATTACTTGGTTGTAAAATAGCAGAAACTATTAAAGTTAAAAATAAAGTAATTATTGAAAAAGGAACAGAGATTACAAAAGAAATATTGGAATCTATAAGACCTGAATTAAACAATGGATATGGATTAAAAAAAGTTCTAATTAATAGTGAATTAGATAATTTTGATTCTGTTCAAATAATTAGTGTTCATGATAAACAAGATAGTAATAATATTATTAAGATTATTGGTAATGATCAAACAATAGATGCTAAAAGATTAACTGTATCTGATGTTTATGCATCAATTTCATATTATTTAAATTTACTTCATGGTATTGGTAATCTTGATGAAATAGATCATTTAGCTAATAGACGTGTTAGACAAGTAGGAGAACTTCTTCAAAATCAATTTAGAATTGGTATTGCAAGAATGGAAAGAATAATTAAAGATAAGATGAGTACTGTTGATCTTGCAACTGTTACTCCAAAAGCATTGGTTAATATAAGACCATTAACAGCAGTTATAAAGGAACTTTTTGGTTCTTCACAATTATCTCAGTTTATGGATCAAATTAATCCTATTGCTGAATTAACAAATAAGAGACGTCTATCTGCTCTTGGACCTGGTGGTTTATCAAGAGATAGGGCTGGTATGGAAGTTAGAGACGTAAATACTTCTCACTATGGAAGAATATGTCCAATTGAATCTCCTGAAGGTCAAAATATTGGTCTTATAACTTCTTTAGCAAGTTATGCAAGAATTAATGATTATGGATTTATAATGACTCCATATCTTAGAGTTAAAAATGGTAAGTTATTGGAAGATATTGATTATTTAACTGCTGATGAAGAACATGATTATGTTATTTCTCAAGCAACAATTAATATAGATAAAAATAAAAAAATAATTGATGAAAATGTGACGGCTCGTCATAAGGGTGAAACTATAATTGCTAAAACTGAAGATATCAATTATATTGATGTTTCACCACAACAAATAGTATCAATAACTACAAGTTGTATACCTTTCTTAGACCATGATGATGCTACTAGAGCATTGATGGGTGCAAACATGCAACGTCAATCTTTACCACTATTAAAAACTGAAGCACCATTGGTTGCTACTGGTGTTGAACATGTAGCTGCAAAAGATAGTGGAGCTGTAATTGTAGCAAAAGCAGATGGTATTGTAGAATATGTTGATTCTAGAAAAATAATTGTAAAAAATGCATTAGGAAAAGATATATATCATTTGTTAAATTATGAAAGATCAAATATTGCTACTTGTTATCATCAAAAACCGATTGTTAAAAAAGGTGATAAGATATTATCTGGAATGGTTATTGCAGATGGACCAAGTACTGATATGGGAGAGTTAGCATTAGGGAAAAATGTAGTTGTAGCAATAATGACTTTTGAAGGTTATAACTATGAAGATGCTGTAATATTAAATGAAAAGTTAGTAAAAGATGATGCATATACATCATTAAAAATAGAAAATTATGAAATTCAATGCAGAGAAACTAAGCTTGGACCAGAAGAAATCACAAGAGATATACCAAACGTTAGTGAAGATGCAAGAAAAAATTTAAATGAAAATGGAATTGTAAGAATTGGTACTGAAGTTAAAGAGGGAGATATTCTTGTTGGTAAAGTAACACCTAAAGGAATGGTTGAACTTACTTCTGAAGAAAAATTATTACATGCTATTTTTGGTGAAAAAACAAGAGAAGTTAGAGATACATCTTTAAGAGTTTCACATGGTGAAGGTGGAATAATTCACGATGTTAAAATAACAACTAAGAAAGATAGTGAAGAACTACCAAATGGAGTTAATATGGTAGTTAAGGTTTCTATTATTCAAAAAAGAAAAATTTCAGTTGGAGATAAAATGGCAGGAAGACACGGAAATAAAGGTGTTATATCTTTAATATTACCTGAAGAAGATATGCCATATTTACCAGATGGTACACCAGTTGATATTATGTTAAATCCACAAGGTGTTCCTTCTCGTATGAATATAGGTCAAATACTTGAATTACACTTAGGAATGGCTGCTAAAAAATTAGGAATTCATACAGCAACTCCTATATTTGACGGAGCTACTGTTAAAGATATTGAAGAAATAATGCAAGAAGCTAAGATGGATAAAGATGGTAAAACTATTCTTTATGATGGAAGAACTGGAGAAAAATTTGAAAATAGAATAAGTGTTGGTGTCATGTATATGGTTAAACTATATCACATGGTTGATGATAAAATACATGCTAGAAGTACTGGACCATATTCTTTAGTTACTCAACAACCATTAGGTGGTAAAGCACAATTTGGTGGTCAAAGGTTTGGAGAAATGGAAGTATGGGCATTGTATGCATATGGTGCTGCAAATATTCTTCAAGAATTATTAACTATTAAATCAGATGATGTTGTAGGAAGAGTAAAAGCATATGAAGCATTAGTAAAAGGAAATCAAATTCAACCATCAGGAATACCAGAATCATTTAGAGTATTAGTAAAAGAGTTCCAAGCTCTTGGATTAGATATATCTATGTTGAACTCTGACAATGAAATGATTGATTTAAAACAATTAGAAGAGGAAGAAACAAAAGAAAATGTACTTTTATCTATTGAGGAGATAAAAGATGATGTGGTATTTGAAGATTCAGAAAAAAAAGTAGAAGATTTTGAACCGGTTTTTACAATCGATTTAGAAACTCAAAGGGGTGAAGAATAATGATGGATTCTAGCAAGTTTGAGGGAATAAGAATAGCGATTGCTTCACCAGAAAAAATTAGATCTTGGTCACATGGTGAAGTAAAGAAAGCAGAAACTATTAATTATAGAACTCTTAAACCAGAAAGAGATGGTTTGTTTTGCGAAAAAATATTTGGACCTACTAAAGATTATGAGTGTTCTTGTGGTAAATATAAAAGATTAAGATACAAGAATATTGTTTGTGACAGATGTGGTGTAGAAGTAACTAAAGCTAAAGTTAGAAGAGAAAGAATGGGACACATTGAATTGGCGTCTCCAGTTTCTCATATATGGTTTTTTAAAGGTACACCTTCACGTATGGGATTAATATTAGATATGTCACCAAGAGATTTAGAGGAAGTATTGTATTTTGTATCATATGTAGTATTAAATCCTGGTATATCACCTTTGCAAAAGAAGCAAACATTATCTGATAGAGAGTATCATGCATATTATGAAAAATATGGTGATGGATTTGAAGTAGGAATGGGTGCAGAAGCAATTAAAAAGTTACTTGAAGAAGTTGATTTAGATAAAGAGTTAGATGATATTAATAAAGAATTAGAAAATTCAGTTGGACAAAAGAGAATAAGACTTATTAAGAGATTAGAAGTATTAAGTGCTTTTCAAACATCTGGAAATAAGCCTGAATGGATGATATTAACAGCATTACCTGTTATACCTCCAGAATTACGTCCAATGATACAAATAGATGGTGGTAGATTTGCTACTAGTGATTTAAATGATTTATATAGAAGAGTTATAAATAGAAATAATCGTTTAAATAAGTTAATAGAATTAAATGCACCATCAATTATTGTTAGAAATGAAAAACGTATGTTACAAGAAGCTGTAGATGCGTTATTTGATAATGGTAGAAGAGGAAGAAATGTAACTGGAGCTTCTAATAGACCTTTAAAATCTTTAAGTAATATTTTAAAAGGAAAACAAGGAAGATTTAGACAAAATTTATTAGGTAAAAGGGTTGATTATTCTGGACGTTCAGTAATAGTTGTTGGGCCAGATTTAAAAATGTATCAATGTGGATTACCAAAAGAAATGGCATTAGAGTTATTTAAACCTCATGTAATTAGGTTGTTAGTTAAAAATGAAATAGTACATAATATAAAGAGTGCTAAAAAGATGATTGAAAACAAGGATGAAAGAGTATGGGATATAGTAGAAGAAATAATTAAAGAACATCCAGTTCTACTTAATAGAGCACCTACTCTACATAGATTAGGTATACAAGCTTTTGAACCTAAGTTAGTTGATGGAAGAGCTATAAGGTTACATCCGTTAGTAACAACAGCATTTAATGCAGATTTTGATGGAGATCAAATGGCTGTTCACGTACCAATAAGTATTGAAGCACAAGCAGAAGCAAGATTGTTGATGCTTGGAGCAAATAATATATTATCTCCAAAAGACGGAAAACCTATTGTTACACCAACGCAAGATATGATACTTGGTAATTATTATATAACAACTGAAAAGGCAGGATTACCTGGAGAAGGAAGAGTATTTAAAGATTCAAATGAAGTATTAATGGCATATTACAGAAAAGAAATAACTGTTCATACAAGAATAGCGTTACCTGTAAATTCATTTAAATATAAGATATTTATGGATTCTCAAAAAGATAAATATTTAGTAACAACTGTAGGTAAATTAATGTTTAATGAAATATTACCAGATTCTTTTCAATATATTAATGAGCCAACTCAAGAAAATATTGAAAGAGTTATTGATGATAAATTCTTTATAGAAAAAGGTAAAGACATAAAATTAGAAATATCTAAAATGCCTATAACAAAACCATTTGATAAAAGAGATTTAGAAAATATAATTGCTCAAATATATAAAAGGTATAAAACTACTGATACTTCTATATTCTTAGATAAATTAAAAGCATTAGGATTTAAGCATTCTACTTTGGCAGGTATTACTTTTGCAATTAGCGATATAGTTCAAAGTAAAGAAAAACCTAAATTATTAGAAGAAAGTGAAGAATTAGTAAATAAGATTAATAAACAATTTCAAAAAGGATTAATTACTAATGAAGAAAGATTTAATAAAGTAATAGATATATGGTCTCAAACTAAATCTAAGATAAAATTAGAACTAGATAAATATTCAAAATCTGATGTAGATAATCCTATATTTATAATGATGTGTTCTAAAGCTCGTGGTAATATTGATAACTTTACTCAAATAGCAGGTATTCGTGGGATAATGCAAAAACCTAATGGTGAAAATATGGAAATACCAGTTAAGTCATCGTTTATTGAAGGGTTATCAGTATCTGAATTCTTCTTATCTACTCATGGTGCTAGAAAAGGTGCTGCTGATACAGCTTTAAAGACTGCAGAATCTGGATATTTAACTAGAAGATTAGTTGATGTATCACAAGACGTAATAGTTAGAGAAGAGGATTGTGGTGCACTAAATGGTGTTGTTGTTAGACAATTGGTAGATGAAAAAGAAGGATCTATAATTGAAAAATTATATGATAGAATTTTAGGAAGATTTACAAGTAAAGCTGTATTAAATCCTAAAACTAAAGAAGTAATAATTGATAAAAATGAATTAATAACAGAAAATATAGCAGATAAGATTGTAAAAGCTGGTGTGGAAGCTGTTGAAATAAGAACTTTACTTACATGTAAAACAACTAATGGTGTATGTAAAAAATGTTATGGACGTAATTTAGCAACAGGTAATATGGTTGAAGAAGGAGAAGCTGTAGGAATTATGGCTGCTCAATCAATTGGAGAACCTGGAACTCAATTAACTATGAGAACTTTCCATACTGGTGGTGTAGCAACTACTGAAGATATTACTCAAGGTTTACCTCGTGTTCAAGAATTATTTGAAGCTAGAAATCCAAAAGGAAAAGCTACTATTTCAGAAATAGCAGGAAAAGTTTCAAAAATTGAAAACGCTAATGGTAAATATAAAATAATAATTGAAAATGATGTTGAAGGTAAAGAACATGTTACTAATTATGGGTCAAAAACAATAGTTAGTGTTGGTGATTCTGTTAAACCTGGTGATAAATTAACTGAAGGAAATATAAATCCAAAAGAATTATTAGCAGTAACAGATCCAATAACTGTTCAACAATATATTTTGAAAGAAATTCAAAAAATATATTCGTTACAAGGCGTTGGAATATCAGATAAGCATGTTGAAATAATTGCAAGAAGAATGATTTCAAGAATAAGAATTACTGATTCTGGTGATTCAGACTTTATACTTGGTACTCTTATATCTTTAGGACAATTTACTATTAAGAACAAAGAATTGTTACTAGCAGATAAGAGACCTGCAATAGGAAGACCTGTTCTTTTAGGCATAACGAAAGCATCTCTTGAAACAGATTCGTTCTTATCGTCTGCTTCATTCCAAGAAACAACTAGAATATTAACTGATGCAGCTATTAAAGGAAAGGTTGATAAATTACAAGGATTAAAAGAAAATGTAATTATTGGTAAACTTATTCCTGCTGGAACAGGTGCTAAAAAATATTCT
>Ga0265294_10007355_pt1 | contig 13071 bp, 16 predicted proteins | sample MunlanPumphouse3_FD_192504 | JGI IMG/M metagenome (GOLD analysis project Ga0265294, IMG submission 192504) | Groundwater microbial communities from a municipal landfill in Southern Ontario, Canada - Pumphouse #3 | ecosystem: Environmental > Aquatic > Deep subsurface > Groundwater | place... | reverse complement strand
TACAGCGGATGTCCCGTGATTCCCATGGTGATTACTTACCTGTACCCCCGAGGACTTTGGCGTTTGGCAGGAGGGAAACGGAGGATGCTCCTGTCCATAGGCGATCCGCAATACCCAAACGGTGCGCTTTCCCACAAGGAAGCAGTGCAGGAGTTGTCTGAACGCACACGCGAGGCTATGCGGCAGATGAAAGAAGAACCGGCATCGGCAGAAGAACTAAGCTTGTCCCTAGTTGTCCGTGCGGCTTGCGTTTTGTTTCTAGCTGTGCAGGTGCTTCAAATTCTTGGAGTAAGCTGAAAGCAAACGCCACGAGGACTGACAATCAAAGATAATACAATGAGGTGAGAACATGATCAAAATAACCGCAGACAGTACGTGCGATCTATCTACTGAAATATTAGGCGACCTGAATATCACACTGATGCCTCTCCTTGTGCTTATAGGTGACAAGGAATTTCATGATGGCGTGGACATTACCCCTGCGGAAATATTTAGGTATGTGGAGGTGGAGGGCAAAACCTGCAAAACCGCCGCTGTAAATACATATGAATATGAATGCTTTTTTGACGGGCTTTCGCCGAAATATGAGGCGGTAATTCATATATGCATTGGCTCGAGCTTTTCATCCTGTTATCAAAATGCGACCTTAGCTGCGGATAGTTTCAAAAATATATATGTGATCGACTCTCAAAACCTCTCTTCTGGGAGCGGTCATATAGTTTATGAAGCCGCCTGCATGGCAAAAGCTGGAGCCAGCGTTGAGGATATCTGCCATAGCCTTTCGGAGCTTATCCCTAGAGTAGATGCAAGTTTTGTTATCGACCGTATGGATTACTTGTACAAGGGAGGTCGTTGCTCAGGACTTGAAATGCTTGGCGCAAAAATACTTAATATAAAGCCTTGCATTGAAGTTACCAACGGAAAAATGACTGTCGGTAAGAAATACAAGGGGAGCTTTGATCATTGCCTTGAACAGTACATAAGAGATAGATTGTATGTCAAACAAAATATTGATTATAGCAGGGTGTTTATAACGCATCCCATGTGCTCAGCTCAGACCATTGAAAGGGTAAAAGATACGATTCTTCGATATGCTCATTTTGATGAAATTATTGAAACGCCTGCGGGATGCACGGTATCCAGTCATTGTGGACCCAATACTCTCGGGATTCTTTTTAAACGCAGAAAAAGAATAGGCCGCATTGGTTGAATTATCAAACCCAAACGGTACTGGAAGAAACATGCTTACTACTGCTTCGGCGAGTAATGGATGATAATATGAAAAACTATCGACTGCTTCGAAACATTGTCTTGATTCTTTTGATCTTGGCTTTAAACGTTGCCATTTATGTTGGATATCGAGGGAGATATTCCTGGGAGGGCATTTGGAATTTTGTATCAGGATCCACGATTACTGTAATTATTGTGATAATAGGACTCTACTGCCTAAAAACAGTCGTATGGATCATTCCGATTTACGTCCTATACATTGGCGCGGGCTTTCTGCTCCCTGTCTGGCCTGCGATTGCGGTTACCTATATAGGACTGATACTTGACTTAACCTTAAGTTTTTATTTGGGTAAATACATGGGGAAATTCCGCGTCATGGACGAAATCAAAAAAAGAAAGGCTGGAAAATGGGTACTGGATGCGGCAGATAAAAACAGCAACTTTGCCTGTTTTATCATGCGCCTGCTTCCAGGCCCGCCTACCGAAGTAACCAACATGTTTTTCGGCGCGTTGAACATGCAGTACGGCAAATTCTTGATTTTATCCATTATCGGATTGACGCCAGGTATGCTCCCCGTCATTTTCATGGGAAAAGCCGCTATGAATCCGCTGTCAAAAGAGTTTATTTTACCCCTGTTCATATCATTGATGATTGCTGTCGGTTCTATACTCATATACTTCTTGTTACTGAAAAAGCGCGATAACCGCAATAAAGTGATATGAACCGCACGGTTTGACCATTTCAGAAGCAAGGTTGTTCCTTGACTCGAAAGATCGCGCCCTATAGGCACAGGCAGGCATGGAGGATGATAAACTTGATAGTGATTGTATTCGTTGTAGCGGGATTAGCAGCCTATTTGCTCGGGGGAGTTAACGGTTCAATCATTGTCTCAAAATGTATATACCGAAAAGATATCCGCGATTTTGGTAGCGGCAATCCGGGCCTTACAAATTTTTACCGTGTATTCGGGAAAGTCGGTGTCCCGCTGGTTGTTCTGATTGACATCTCGAAAAATGCAGTTCCTGTCCTCATCGGCGGTTATTTAATTGGGTATGTCAGCGATTATGCAATTTTGGGCCGCGAATTTGCTGGCCTATGCGTGATGATCGGCAATGCTTTTCCGATCAACCATGGATTCCGAGGCGGAAAATGTGTTATGGCAATGGGAACTATCCTATTTTTCATCGATTGGCGCATTGCGTTGGCCGCATGGGGAATGTTCCTCATTCTCTTACTTCTAACAAAGTATGTTTCGCTTAGTGCTATTATTGGCGTTTTTTCTTATCCGCTCTTGGTCGGCCTACTCGGCCTTGGTGGGATATGGGAGCTTTTAATAGCCATCACAAGCGCAGTTTTTTTGGTCGTCCGGCATCGTGAAAACATAAAGCGGCTTCTCAATGGTATGGAAACGAAATTTTCCATACACCGGCAAAAAGGTTCATGATTGTTAGAACTGTTATTCCCGTAAATACACGGATACGCGATTTGCAATACTCCATGTGTAAAAGCCATTCTATGGCCGAAGGCGGCTTGGACACAGAAATTTCGTTTCTGCTGTCTGTCCATATAATAATTTACTGGCGGCAGCTTAAAAATTCAGGCTGCCGCCTTACTTTGTCAAGATATATCGGACTATGCATTCTCAAATTTATCACCGATACCTTTCCGATTTGGGATATCGAAATGTGTTCTAGTAGATAAGGAGGTAAAGCAAAAACCGGTCTTTCTCAAAACCGCATAAAGGAGGGGAATTCACATGCCGGATCCCTCCGATAAGGCGGAAAGGCTCTGCGCAATGTTCGATTCATATTGCAAAACCGTGCTCCGCAATGCCAGCAGGAACGAAAAGCGGGCACTTGCAAACCGAATGAAGCGTGAGGCTGTCGTAAATGAGAGCATGCAATATTTATTTGACACAGAGAGCCACGAGGATACATATCCGTCCGAGCAGCTTGTGATTCGGGCGGACAAGTTCTCCTGTGTGATATTCAACGACCTGCTATACCAAGCGCTATTATCGCTGCCAGAGAATCAGCGTATGGTGCTCATGCTGGACTTTTGGTACCACTGGACAGACGAAAAAATCGCGACACATCTCGGAGCTACCCCTCGAACGGTATATAACTTGCGGCAGCGTGCTTTTAAGGCTATCCGAGATACTTTCGAGAAAGGAAACAGTTCATGAAATTAGATTACGACCTAATTTGTAAAGCAACTCAAGGCAATCATCAAGCGTTAAACGATGTTCTGCGTTACTATGATCATTACATAGATGCTTTATGTGCTTATGAAATCAAAGATGAAAACGGTATCGTCCGGAGAGAGATCGACTTAGACATGAAAATAAAACTCCAACTAAAACTTGCTGACGAAATCAAGAAATGGAAGGAGTTGATATAATCATTCGAATTTTTTATTGTTTTTTCGACAGCCTCAGTTTTCCGGTTTGAGGCATTGAGATGTGTTCTAGTAAACAAAAAGAGAAAGTTCAAATATTGGATTTTTAGAGATTGACTTGACAAATTGTAAAAACGTGCGCCTACTTGTCCCTACACGTAAGATGCGTTTGCAGAACATTCCTTACATGTCGACTTTTTGAAAGGAGCACGATCACAATTGAATACTAGACAAGCCGTAATGAGTCTCAACAACAAGCAAAAGGAGGAAACGCTAATGATGCTGATACCAGACCTGTTTTCGTTTGCTTACGTCCCAAGCTGGTATGCACAACTCGACGCATTAGCAGCGTTAGCACTGCCGGAGCCGTGGCGCTTTCGGAATCCCAACTACTTAACCAAGAATCCAGACACCCCTATTTTAGAGCGATACATTCACACGGTTTTCCGAAAACAAGCCATCGATTTTAACAACGAACCTGCCCCAAGTCGGCGAGATCAATTCTTTTATATGCGCAACGAGTATTCTTGCTTTCACACCGGATTATTCACGCGACATTATAAAGCCATTTATGCCTGTTTTGATCGCAATAAGAAAAAGGACACTTTACTCGACTGGTATTTTCGGGGATTCTTCGATGAAGTATCACCTTGTATGAAGTACATCGAACCGCTTCCCCAAAAAACTACATACTATATGGCGCAATATGGCGTCAACTACAATCCCGAATGGTCTATCCGAGTTAACGTGGACCACATTTTGGGTGATCCGGAGAATCTGGAACGCATTCCCGACGAGCTTCGCGCAGCTAAAAACCTACCGTTATTGCTGGAAACGGCTGTTGAGCTTGCGCGAAGGAGGGCGGTTGTCGAACCGAGCATCGTATCCCCACAGGGGTATCAGGGCAAGGTGCAGTATTTGTTGCCCATCTGTCTGACGGATATGCAGCAGCCCGACCTTGCCATGACATTGACGATCATGGACGGGTACTACCTGGGCAACACATGCTTGACGCTCGAAATGGCCTACTTAAACGCGCGGTTGCTGGCCAAGCCTGTTTCACAATGGCTGACAGCGTTGACTCAATAACGAAGAAGAGACAGGAGGCGGCAAAATTGCGTTACATTGCTTTTTGCAGTAAAATGCCGCCTTTCCCTGTAACCGTGTTTGAGTAGAAATATATACTACCCAAATATCATTACAGAAAACGACGGCTTTAAAGTCAAAAAAGCCGCCATTTTCTTTTTTCAAAAATAGGCAAACGGTGGGTGTATTCCGTGCGCCCTTTTAACGGCGGTACCCAGGAGGTAGCGCCGTGGATTGCCTTTTTGTTCGACAAAAAATATATCGAAGTCGCAAAATAAACCAGCAAGCGCGGGGTTTGGCTGTTCAGCCATGCCCCGCGCTTTTTTTGGTGCGCGCGGCATGCGCGCGTTCTCGGCGGTGAAAGTCCGCTATGGAGGTTGATAGCACCAACCATTAGCCAATGGCAAGGGTGTCCATCGTGAGGTGGAATCTGAAGGAAGCCGGAGGCAAAATCTCGGCCTGACGAACAGGAACTGCATATAAGGCATTTGTAAGTCGGACGAGTCTGCCAAACAAGACAAAGTCCTATGCTATTCGAGGCTTATGGTGTAAATGCAGCAGGTATATGGGAGGAAAGAACGCACGCTTACCCGTGGAGATCTTGCAGTGGTCGCCGGCAAGAGGGACATAGCTAACCGCATGACCCACAGCGACAACGCCCGCAGAGATGCGGGCGTGAACTGCAAGAAGTCAGCAGAGGCCATAGTACTGTGGAAACACGGGAAGGGCTGAACAGTAGTAAGTCTTTGAAATAAAGGAAGGTGAACTGGTGTTAGGAGAGCAGAATACTGTGAAAACAGGCTGCCCCTGCGAGGATAGGGTGGAACCCGAAGGTAACAGGGGAGCGCGGAGTGCCGGTACACTGGAGAATGACCACAGAGACGGTGCAAACGAGTTGCTTGAAAAGCTAGTCGACAGGGATAACCTGAACGCAGCCTACAAGCGGGTTAAACAAAACGGCGGAGCAGCCGGAGTAGACGGTATGACGGTCGAGGAAATGCTGCATTACCTTAAGGAGCATAACACTGAAATTGTTGAGTCAATATTGACAGGTAAGTACAAACCCAAGCCGGTAAGACGTGTAGAAATACCCAAGCCGGATGGTGGAGTACGAATGCTCGGTGTACCAACGGTCGTAGACAGGATGGTGCAACAGGGGCTTGCTCAAGTACTTCAACCGATATTTGAGCCGACATTTTCAGATTCAAGCTTCGGGTTCAGGCCAAAGCGCAGCGCACATCAGGCCATAAAACGGGCAAAAGAATATCATGAGCAGGGTTTCACTCACGTAGTGGACATCGACCTTGCGAAATACTTTGATACTGTAAATCATGACCTGTTGATTGAAATGCTGAGAAAGAGAGTCAAGAGCGAACCCATCCTGAAGCTGATACGTAGGTTTCTAAAGAGCGGCGTAATGGAGAGAGGGATAGTCAATGCTACGGAGGAAGGAACACCGCAGGGTGGGAACCTTTCACCCTTACTCAGCAACATATATCTCACCGGATTTGATAAGGAACTTGAAAGTAGAGGCCACAAATTCGTGAGGTACGCAGACGACTGTAACATATACGTTAAAAGCCGGAGAGCAGCCAAGAGGGTATTGGAAAGCTGCAGGAAATACCTTGAAGGGAAACTGAAGTTAAAAGTGAACGTAGAAAAGAGCAAGGTGGGAAGTCCACTAAGACTCAAATTTCTTGGGTTCTCTTTATGGAGGGGCAAGAAATCAACAGGTATACGTGTTCACGAGAAGCCGATGAAGAAATTCAAGGAGCGTGTTAAGCAAATAACCAGCAGGAAACGTGGCAGAGCAATAGGCCAAGTGCTTCAAGAATTAAAGCTGTATACCACGGGTTGGCTAAATTACTATGGAATAGCAAGCCTGCAAGCGAAAATCCAAAATCTTTCCGAATGGATAAGACGAAGGATACGGATGTATATCTGGAAACAGTGGAAGAAAATCAGCGCAAGATTCAAGAATTTACAACTGCTGGGTATACCAAGAAACAAAGCTTGGGAATGGGCAAACACGAGGAAAGGCTACTGGAGAATAGCCCATAGTTTTATATTAACCAGGTCGTTAACAAACGAATACCTCGCAAAATTGGGCTATGATGATATAGCCAAACGCTACGAGGTACTGCACTTAAGCTATTGAACCGCCGTATACCGAACGGTACGTACGGTGGTGTGAGAGGACGGCGGCGTCAGCCGCCTCCTACTCGATTTATGGTGGGAAAATGCGTTTTTATTCCTTTTCATTTTCTACTGGGAAGATATTTTCAAAAGTCTTGATTAGACACCAATTTCATATTATATACTGTCAAAGTGCATCTTAATACTGTCAATGTTGATTTTTCGGATATTCAGTAGTATAATATTTTTAAATTTAGAGGGAGGCCTAATATATGAATGATGATATTTTAAATGTTGAGCAAGCAACTGAATTTTTAGGTGTCAGCGAGAAAACGCTTATCAAGCTACTACGGGAAGAACACATTCCTGCCCGTAAAATTGGCCGCGAGTGGCGATTTAGTAAGGAAGCCCTGACTGGCTGGCTTGCGTCGGGGGATTCGATTAACTATATCAATCAAAACGAGCGATACATGGTTTCCGAAGATTTTCCGGGCGCATCTTTCGCTTTGTTTGACAAAATCGGTAAAGCCTTGTCCGAGGTAAAAGAACACGACAACAATATCAAAATCATTTTGAATGAACTCGACCGTGATATTATCATCCCGGAAAACGCTATATTACGTATCAGCTATAAGCAGCAGCGGGAGGTTGAGAAATTGGAATTTAAAATCTTTTGGGATCTTCGTGAGGATTCTAAATTGGAGGCCAACCAGAAATACGCGCTGGATGGCCGGTGAAAACGAGAAAGGTCGTGGCTAAGTTGGAGAGCAAAGTAGCGAAGAGGTTTACACCGGCGGTTAAAGTCATCATTTTATTCGGCGTAATCAGCATGTTGGGGGATATGGTTTACGAGAGCGCCCGTGGGGCCAACAGCCAGTACTTCAACCTGCTGAGTGTCAGCGCGGCGCAGGTCGGGCTGGTATTTGGCATAGGGGAGTTTCTTGGATACTTTCTGAGGCTGTTGGCCGGTGTCCTGTCGGATAAAAGCGGAAAACACTGGATTTTTATCTTTGTAGGCTATGGCATGCTGCTGGTGGTGCCGATCATGGGATTTACCATGAACTGGAATATTCTCATCGTCCTCATTCTTATGGAGCGAATCGGAAAATCCCTGCGCAATCCCGCAAAGGATACGATCCTGTCCGGGGTTGCTGAAAATCAGGTCGGAACCGGTTTTGCTTTTGGCCTTCAGGAAGCGCTGGATCAGGTCGGCGCCCTTACCGGGCCTCTGATTTTCACATTGGTTTTCTTCATTGCAGGCAAGAACGGAATCGCGGAATATCAGTTAGGTTATAAATGGCTTTTTGTCCCGTTTATTCTCCTGATGCTCTTTGTGGTTTACGCATATCGCAGGATTAAACGGAACAACTTGATTCAAGACCTTAAAACGAGGGAATTTCGTTCGGAGCGGCTCCAACCGATTTTCTGGATTTATACCGCCTTCACCTTTTTCTGCACCCTGGGATTTGTCAATTTCAGTATCATAGGTTATCACCTGAAGGCAAATAATCTGATGTCGGACGGAAATATCACGTTGCTGTATTCGGGGGCTATGGCTGTGGACGCTGTGGCAGCGCTGCTTGTCGGAAAAGCATACGATAACATGAAGAAAAAAACAGGCATTAAAACGGGGGGCCTCGCCGTTCTGATGGCGATCCCGTTTATCACGCTGCTGCTGCCATTCCTGACGATAAGTAACTCAACGCCGCTGATTGTGATCGGCATGGTGATTTTCGGCGTTGTCATGGGCACGCATGAAACCATTATGCGTTCGGCTGTCGCGGATATTACGCCCTTTTATAAACGCGGCACCAGTTTCGGCGTTTTCAACACCGGTTACGGTCTGGCCCTTCTGATCGGCTCGGCGCTGATGGGTTGGCTGTACGACATGAATCAAATAGGGATCATCATCGCTTTCACCTGCGTCGCAGAAGCAATCGCCGTTTTCCTGTATTTCAAAATGATTCGCACGGTACGGACGGGAGAGCAATAAACGCCGGATTCATAAAATTACGGCAAGCGCAGGATTGCCGCCTGGCGTTTTTGGAATGGTAACGGTATTTTGGACACTTCTTTCTGGAAAGTCCAAATACCGTTACTTTTTTATTTCTCAAAATACTTCTGTCACGAGGTACAAGACTGCCAAGAACTGGCTGGATAAGATTACGGATGAGAAACAGGCGCGGACAGCGAAGCGGGAAAGCATAGCGCGGTTTTTTTCTGTTATAACGGAAGAAGTTATTTTTACTATAATGCAATTTCACATTGACACTTTTCGATTTGGCGCATATAATAGTCATATCGAAGATTTTAGATTTGAGGTGTCGGCATGGAAAAGTATCTGGAACATACAAAAGTGTTTAAGGCGTTGGGCGACCCCAAGAGAGCGATGATCGTTGATATGCTCTCCTGTGGGGAACTTTGCGCCTGTATGATTTTGGAAAAGTTTGAAATGTCCCAATCCACGCTGTCCCATCACATGAAGCTCCTGTGTGAGTGTGGGCTTGTTAAAGGAAGAGAGGAAGGCAAATGGACGTACTACTCGCTGGATACGGATACCATCAGCAAAACAAAGCAGTTCTTCCACGATATCACATCTGATAAAGAAAACTGCATTTGCAAGGAAAATATCGACTGCTGTGAAGGATGTGACGAAAATGAGTAAATGTTGCTGTTCGTCTGAAAATTGCTGTGGGCAGCCGCAGCCGAAAAAACCGATAGCCATTGATTTTCTATATCTGGATACGACCGTTTGCAGCAGATGTCAAGATACGGAAAAAGCTCTGGACGAAGCGGTTTCCAGCATTGTTGTCGTATTAAACGCAGCCGGATATGAGGTCAAGGTAAACAAGGAGAACATTATAACAAGGGAACTGGCAATCCAGTATCGGTTTGTCAGCTCACCGACCATCCGCGTGAACGGAAACGATATCGCCGTGGAATTACGGGAATCAGTCTGCGAGGACTGTGGGGAACTTTGCGGTGATACCGTGGATTGCCGCGTATGGGTATATAACGGAGTCGAATATACATCCCCTCCGAAGGAATTGATCGTGGATGCCATCCTGCGGGAAGTGTACAACGCGGTGCAGCGTGAGCCGGAGCGCGAAGCCTATCGGATTCCTGAAAATCTGGAAACATACTTTATAGCCAAGGCGCACAAGGATGAAACAGAGCGTCAGGAGAAGATCGGTGATACGATATGAGCCAAGAAAAAAACAAAGGCATTGGTTTTTTTGAAAAATATCTAACCGTGTGGGTTCTGCTGTGCATGGCAGCGGGTATCCTGATCGGAAAATTCTTGCCCGGCATTCCAGATATCTTGGAAAGATTTCAATACGCTGGGCAGAACCTCCCGATTGCCATCCTCATTTGGATTATGATTTTCCCCATGATGATGAAGATAGATTTCCAGTCTATCAAGAATGTGCGGAAAAATCCTTCGGGCATCCTCATTTCCAGCGGCAGCAGCTGGCTCATCAAGCCCTTCCTCATGTTCGGATTGGCAACCTTGTTTTTCAAAGTAATCTTTCAAGCCTTTATCCCAGCAGATTTGGCACAGGACTTCGTGACAGGCGCAGTATTGCTGGGCGTAGCACCCTGCACGGCAATGGTGTTCGTTTGGAGTCATCTGACCAAAGGCGACCCGGCGCATACGCTTGTACAGGTTTCGGTTAATGACCTCTTGATTCTCGTATTGTTTGTGCCGCTGGTACAATTCTTATTGGGAGTAAATGGCGTTACGATTCCTTGGGGTACGCTCTTCTTTTCCATCGTATTATTCGTTGTCGTTCCGCTGGCTGGCGGCGCACTCACGCGCTTTCTGATGATAAAGAAAAAAGGCATAGAGTATTTCAACGAACGGTTTCTCCCCAAGTTTGACGGTGTCACGACCTTGGGGTTACTTCTTACCTTGATTATCATTTTTTCCTTCCAAGGTGACATTATTTTGGAACAGCCACTGTTCGTTTTGTTGATCGCAGTACCGCTGATTCTGCAAAACGTAATCTCCGCCAACTTTACCTATCTTGTTTGCAAGTGGACGAAACAACCACACAACATTGCGGCTCCGGCTTCTCTGATCGCCGCCTCGGACTTCTTCGAACTTTCTGTGGCGGTAGCAATTGCCCTTTTCGGTCCGAATTCGCCGGTTGTGCTTGCCTGTACGGTGGGCGTGCTGACCGAAGTCCCCGTTATGCTTTTGCTGGTGCGTTTTATCAATAAGACCCGACACTGGTTTCCGCAAGCGGCCGCTGATAACAAATAATCATATTAAAAGGAGTTTTCCACTATGAAAAAAATGAAAATCTTTGAACCCGCTATGTGTTGCCCGACCGGGCTTTGCGGCGTGGGTGTTGATCCTGAACTGTTGCGTATGTCCACGGTACTGGAAACGCTGAAAAGGCATGGCGTTATTGTTGATCGCTTTAACCTGGGCAGCGCACCGGCAGAATTTATTACCGACCAGACCATCAACGCCTATATCAATGAAAAAGGCACAGAGGGACTGCCCGCTGTGATGCTCGATGGCAAAATTATCATCACAGGCCGGTATCCCACCAATGAAGAGTTCCGGGAGTTGCTCGACCTTCCTGAAAATGTGCTGGGCAAGCAGAAGAAATCCGAGTCCGGCGGGGGCTGTTGCAAGGGAGGTTGCTGTTAAATGAATCTATTCGATCCCGGAAGTATCAAACTGACAAAGTATCTTTTTTATACCGGCAAGGGCGGCGTTGGTAAAACCAGCGTTGCCTGTGCCACCGCCGTCTCCCTTGCAGACAGTGGGAAAAAGGTGTTGCTCATCAGCACCGACCCTGCTTCCAATTTGCAGGATGTCTTTTCGATGGAACTGACCAACAAGGGAGTGCCCATCCCCGGCGTGCCAAATCTGGATGTGGCGAACCTTGACCCCATACAAGCGGCGGCTGAGTACCGGGAAAGCGTGATCGCGCCTTATCGCGGCAAGCTGCCCGCATCTGTCATCACGAATATGGAGGAGCAGCTTTCCGGCTCCTGCACCATAGAAATTGCGGCATTCAACGAATTTTCCAATTTCATCACGGACGGTAATGTTCAGCAGGAATACGATCATATTATTTTTGATACAGCCCCAACTGGACACACCCTGCGGATGCTTCAGCTTCCGTCCGCATGGAGCAATTTCATCAGTGAAAGTACCCACGGCGCATCTTGCCTCGGTCAGCTTTCCGGCTTGGAGGGCAAGAAAGCCATTTACAAGCAAGCCGTAGAAACGCTGGCAGATGGAAGCCTAACCACGCTTATCCTTGTCACCCGCCCGGAAACCGCGCCGTTCAAGGAAGCGGAACGGGCTTCCGGCGAATTGTCCGCGCTGGGCGTCAACAATCAAATGCTGGTTGTCAACGGAATATTGATGGAACATAACGATGCTCTATCTTCCAGCCTATACGAAAAACAGCAGTCTGCCCTTGCGGCGATGCCGGAAAGTCTGCGGACGCTCCCAATCCATAGTGTTCCTCTGCGGGCTTACAATGTCACAGGATTGGAACATATCCGCGCCCTGCTGAATACTGATTATGTAACCGCGCCCGTACAAACGCTGAACGCCACGCATATTCCCACGCTGAACGATGTGATCGATGCGTTGGCGATGGAAGGCAAACGCGTTATTTTCACAATGGGCAAAGGCGGTGTGGGTAAGACCACCGTCGCTGCTGCTGTTGCGTTGGGGCTTGCGAAGCGCGGAAAGAACGTCCACCTCACCACCACCGACCCCGCCGCGCACCTAAAGTTTGTGCTGGATGAAGCAAGCGGCGTATCCATGAGCCATATCGACGAAGCCGAGGAATTGAGAAAGTATCAGTCCGAGGTGCTGAAAAAAGCCCGTGCGTCCGGCATGAGCGATGAGGATATTGCTTATGTAGAAGAAGATTTGCGTTCTCCCTGCACACTGTGATTGTCAATAAAAAAGTCCCAAAAAAGGCGGAGAAAATTCCCCACTTTCTCTTGCAGAAGATTTAAACGTTAAAAGCACCCGGCACTATCTTTGCTGCTTTCCGTCTTTTCTTCTCCAGAACAGCTCCTTTCTTCATTTGCCCTTGCCACAGATGAGCCTTCCGCTGGCGGGCGGCCTCTTCGCTTTACAGGCATTATGCGCTCCCTTTCCTTCATCCTGTAGCTGTCGCCTTCAATAAGGATGAAGCTGCAATGATGCACGAAGCGGTCAAGTATGGCAGTAGCCAGAA
>Ga0265294_10007352_pt1 | contig 13078 bp, 11 predicted proteins | sample MunlanPumphouse3_FD_192504 | JGI IMG/M metagenome (GOLD analysis project Ga0265294, IMG submission 192504) | Groundwater microbial communities from a municipal landfill in Southern Ontario, Canada - Pumphouse #3 | ecosystem: Environmental > Aquatic > Deep subsurface > Groundwater | place... | reverse complement strand
TAAGCTTTGCTTCCTGCACTGTCTGTGTGGCCAACTATCTTAGTGCTATAGTTAGTGTATTTATTTAAAAAGTCCGCATATTTTTGAACAAGCCTCTCAGATGCAGCATCTATTTTAGCGGAATCGTACTCAAAGTTAATATCTAGTGCTATCTTAATAGGGCAACCATCGCTATTTACCGCTTGACCTATTGGAGTATTTGGACAAAGGTCTTTTGAGTTAAGAATTCCATCACCATCATCATCTCCATCAACAACAGCTACTGCACTTGTAGCTTCTTCTTCAACTGCAGCTTCCTCAACAATCTCTTCTTTTGGTTCTTCTTTAACTGGCTCTATTGTCTCACTTACAGGTGCAGCTTTTTGAGCGCTCTGCCCAAATGCAAAGTTTAAACCAGCGAGAATCGCTAAGTTATTATCATATCTAGCATCGTTGTACTTAAGCATATAGACAGCTTCTAGTTTTAATGCAAGCGCATCTGTAAATGGAATCTTAGCACCAACTCCTGCATTAATAAAAGCGCTATCAGAGTTTCCAGTTTGTCCTTTGTAGCTACCACCATTCATAGTCTCATAACCAAGACCTACTTTAGCCAAAGGAATGATGCCAGCTACTTTATCGTACTCATAAACACCATTTAGTGCTATACGCCAAACATCAGTATCAGCATTGTATGGAAGTTTTTTAGTGTTATAGTCAGCTTTTGAGTAAAAAATAGATAACTCTGGTTTTAGAAAGAAGTCCAGCGCGTTGTACTGAAACTCAGCTCCAAAAGTTGCATAGTTATCTAAATCTATATTTCCCTCAGCGATGTTGTAGCCAATCATAGGCGTAATTTCATAATCTGCAGCCATCATTAGGCTAGACGATAGCAGTAGTGTTGGTATTAGAAGAAGTTTTTTCATTTTTTTCCTTTGTTTTTTTAAATCTTACTAAAGATTAGTTAGCTAATAGTGAGAAATACTAAGCTCTTGGATCTGCTATATAGCCTTTTATAGCTGAAATAGCCGCAACTGCAGAGTTTGCTAAATATACTTTAGAGCTTCTCGAACCCATGCGACCAACAAAGTTACGGTTAGTTGTAGAGATAGCGACCTCGCCATCCCCTAAAATCCCCATATATCCACCTAAACAGGCTCCACATGTAGGATTTGAGACAACTCCACCTGCATCTATTATAGCATCTATATAGCCGAGTCTATAAGCATCTTTTAAAATCTGCTGAGTCCCTGGAGTGACAATAAGGCGAACATCTTCATGTACTCTATGTCCCTTTAATATCTCAGATGCAACCTTTAAATCTCCCAAACGACCATTTGTACAGCTTCCTATAAAAGCTTGGTCTATTTTTATATTGTCTTTTACAGCTTGTGATATAGAGTGACCATTTGATGGTAAGAAAGGATAAGCGATAACAGGCTCAAGCTTAGCTACATCTATATTTAAAACTTCTACATAAGAAGCATCAGCGTCAGAGTAGTGAATGCGAGGCTCTCTTGCTAAGTTTTTGTCAGATAAAAATTCTTTTGTAACATCATCATAAGCAACGATGCCGTTTTTTGCTCCAGCTTCTATAGCCATGTTACACATCGAAAATCTATCATCCATATTTAGATGCTCTATAGTGCTTCCAGTAAATTCTAGAGTTTTATATAGAGCGCCATCTACACCGATTTGGCGGATAATTTCTAAGATGATATCTTTACCAGTTGTATGTTCTTGTGGTTTTCCGCTAAGGTTTACTTTAATGGACTCTGGAACTTTAAACCAGTTTCCTCCAGTAATCATTGCAAATGCTAGGTCAGTTGAGCCCATACCAGTTGAAAATGCTCCGAGTGCTCCGTGAGTACAAGTGTGTGAATCCGCACCGATGATAACATCGCCTGGAACTACAAGTCCTTTTTCAGGTAAAAGAGCGTGTTCTATTCCCATATCTTTTTCATCAAAAAAGTTTTTAAGATTATGTTTTTTTGCAAAATCACGGCTGATTCTAGCTTGGTTTGCAGATGCAATGTCTTTTGCTGGAATAAAGTGATCTAAAACTATAGAAAAACCATCAGGATTTGCTAGCTTTGTAGCACCACTTTCATCAAATGCTTTGATAGAGATAGGAGTTGTAATGTCATTTCCAATAACCATGTCGATATTAGAGCGGACAATCTCGCCTGCAAAAACCTTTTTGCCAACATGTTGTGAAAATATCTTCTCTGTTATAGTTTGAGCCATAATAAACCTTTTTATAAGTAATAATTTCGCGATTATACCATTTAAGATTTAAAATTTAAGTGAAGAGGAGATAAGTACAAAATTAAGATTTGTACTTAAGAGCATTTTTTGTAAAAGTGCTAGAGCAAAAAAACATAGACATAAAGAGAGGGTTTATACTTACAAAATCATCTTTAGAATCTTCATCTTTGTTTTGAATCTCAAATGGAGTAAATTCAAAACTCTCAGCTTCATTGCCATCTCTAGGGGTTATTGTAAATGTGATAGGAGATAGAGTTTTTACCATATTTAATATATTTTTTCTTTTTTTAGCATTTTCTTCATCTAGGATATTAAATTCCATACCCTCTGAACTCTTGCGAGTATGTAAAATTTCTTCTAAAACATCTATTTTATCTTTGAAAACTGACTTGTTCCATGATATACTAAGTTTTTGCGAGACAATTTTTCTATCTTTATGCATTAATGCATTTGGTTTGATCTCTTTCATTTTCTCAATAAGACCTAGCAAATAGTTGGCTCCACCGACCTTTTGAGCTAGCTTAGAGATTAAAAGATGGAGAAGTTCTTTTGTATTTTCGTTTTGTTTGTTAAAATTGCACATGCTTTTAGCCTTTTAAATGGAATTATACCTTAAATAAAAGTGTAAGTCAGTTTAGTTTAAGCATAACATAATAACAAACTATATATGATGTCAAAAGTGAAAGAAGACAAAAATTGTCTTAATTAGAAACAACTCTACATTAAAGGTAAAATATGCAAGTTTATTTAGACAACAACGCTACAACAATGGTGGACCCATTGGTAGTAGAAGCAATGCTACCATACTTTAGTGAGCAATATGGAAATCCAAACTCACTTCATAGATTTGGTACATCATCGCATCCAGCTTTAGCCAAAGCGATAGACCAAGTCTATAGAGCTTTAAATGCCAGCGATAACGATGATATAGTCTTTACCTCCTGTGCGACAGAGTCAAATAACTGGGTATTGCAATCAGTATTTGTGGACATGGTGCTAAATGGGGATAAAAACCATATGGTAACGACTGAAGTTGAGCATCCATCAGTATTGGCTACCTGTAGATTTTTAGAAGAGCAAGGTGTGAAAATTACATATTTGCCAGTAAATGATCAAGGTGTTGTTGAAGCTCATACAGTTCGTAGTTTTATAACCGATAAGACTGCTTTAGTATCTGTTATGTGGGCATCAAATGAGACAGGTATGATATTTCCCATAAAAGAGATTGGTGAGATTTGTAAAGAAAAAGGTGTTCTTTTTCACTCTGATGGTGTTCAAGCCGTTGGAAAAATTCCAGTAGATTTGCAATCTCTTCATGTTGACTTTGTATCTATGAGTGCGCATAAGTTTCATGGCCCAAAGGGAATAGGCGCACTATATATTAGAAACTCTCAAAAACTCACTCCATTTTTACATGGTGGAGAGCATATGGGTGGACGTCGTTCTGGGACGCTAAATGTTCCATATATTATAGGAATGGGAAAAGCGATAGAGCTTGCTACTACAAATATAGAAGAGACAGCTGCTAAAATTAGAAAAAAAAGAGATCGCCTAGAAGATGCCATTATGCAGATAAGCGATACGATGATTGTAGGAAACAGAGAAAACCGTACTCCAAACACAATACTTGTCTCAGTCAAAGGTGTTGAGGGTGAGAGTATGCTTTGGGATTTAAACAAGGGCGAAATCGGTGCATCTACTGGTTCTGCATGTGCGAGTGAAGAGCTTGAGGCAAACACAGTTATGCTTGCGATTGGGGCTGATAATGAACTAGCTCACACAGGAATCAGGTTGAGCCTTAGCCGTTTTACAACGGATGCAGAGATAGACTACGCAATAAGTCACTTTCAAAATGCAGTAAAGAGACTTAGAAGTATCTCAAGTTCATACGCAACTCAACAACCAACAAAAGGCGGAGAAGCAAAGGATTGTGAACTACACCATCCTTGAGCTAATCCAAGTGTTTACGCAGGAGGCACAAGTGCCGAGGGTTTCTTGCCAAAAGGAACTTTAGTACGCCCAAAGTAAGTACCCTTGGGGTATTGGCGTAGGTAGCGAAATGATTTTTGATACCGTGATAAAATAGGTGAAGGTTTTCCTTCATTTTATAAAATAAAATTAAGGACATAAGAAGATGGCAAAAGCAGATATGTTAGGCGAGTCCCTATGGGACGCGTATTCAAATAAAGTAACAACACTGATGAATAACCCTAAGCATCAAGGAGAAATCAGCGAAGCAGAAGCAGAGTCTCGTGGCAACACACTCATCGTTGCAGATTTTGGTGCAGAGAGCTGTGGAGATGCTGTTCGTTTGTATTGGGAGATTGATCCATCAAATGATATGATTGTAAATTCAAAGTTTAAGAGTTTTGGCTGTGGAACAGCTATAGCATCTTCAGATATTATGACTGAACTTTGTATCGGTAAAACGGTAGATCAAGCTGTAAAGATAACAAATATAGATGTTGAGTTTGCACTTCGTGATGACCCAGAGACTCCAGCTGTTCCGCCTCAAAAGATGCACTGCTCAGTTATGGCTTACGATGTTATAAAAAAAGCAGCAGGCCTTTACAAAGGCGTAGATGCTGAGAGTTTTGAAGAAGAGATCATCGTTTGTGAGTGTGCAAGAGTTAGTCTAAGCACTCTAAGAGAGGTTATCCGTTTAAATGATTTAACAACTATTGAGCAGATAACTGACTATACAAAAGCTGGTGGTTTTTGTAAGAGCTGTATTAGACCAGGTGGACACGAAGAGAGAGAGTGGTACTTGGTAGATATTTTAAGAGACACAAGGAAAGAGATGGATGAAGAAAAAATGAAAGCAGCAGCTGATGCTGGTGCATCTGGATATTTTGCTAGTATGACTCTAGTTCAGCAGATAAAAGCAGTCGATGCTGTGATAGATGAAAGCGTTAGACAGTTCCTTATCATGGATGGTGGAGATATGGAAGTAATAGATATCAAGAAGAGTGATGACTATATTGACATATATATCCGCTATCTTGGTGCTTGTAATGGCTGTGCTTCATCAGCAACAGGTACACTATACGCGATAGAGTCAACTCTAAAAGAGAAGCTATCTAAAAACATTAGAGTTTTACCAATTTAATGCCCTAAGCTTCAATGTAAGGGATATTTTCTTTAGAAAATATTCGCTGAAATTGAGGAAAAGCTTAGGATAAAAAAATGTTCACGGAAGCTCAAAATAGAGCCAAAAGTGCTTCGTCATATACGCTTGGGCGAGGTTAAAACCTCGCTCCCTACATTTTACAAAACTGATTATCTAGCTAGATGCAAAGACTAATCCCACAAAACCATACAAATCTATAGTAAAAAATCCAAAAAAACCACTACAATGGGGTACTAATATTAGGTACGCACATGAACCAAGCAATATACTCAAAAATAACAGATGCCCTAGTCGATGTTGGATATATTGTGATAGAAGATGCCATAAGCAAAAACCTCTCACAACGACTTCTAAGAGATGCAAAAATTGAAAACAATTTTAAAGATGCTGCAATATCAACAGCAAAAAAGGTAGATGCAAGCAAAAGACGAGACAGAATCCACTGGCTAGATGATGATGGCTCTGTTCGAAGCGAGTTTTTAGCCTTTACAGATGGGCTCAAAGAGTACCTAAATAGAATCCTTTTTATGGTGCTTACATATTATGAAAGCCATTACTCTATCTATAGAAAAGGCGATTTTTATGAGACTCATCTGGATGCTTTTAAAAACTCTAAAAACCGCGTTGTAACTACTGTTTACTATCTAAATAGTGCGTGGCAAGAAGGGGATGGAGGAGAGTTGGTTATTTATAATGAAGATGGAAGTTTTTTGAAAAAGGTAGAACCAAAGGCAGATACATTGGTAGTTTTTTTAAGTGAGAGATTTCCACATGAAGTTTTGCCTGCTATAAAAAAAAGATACTCAATAGCTGGGTGGTTTAGAGTAGATAAGAGGGTGTAGTAAAAGTTTACAAAGATGTTGATTTTTTGTTTGCATGGTACTTTATGGTACTTTAAAAAAAGCTAAGTAATAGAAGATGCCAAAGAGACTACTCTATAGTTCTTTGGCTACTATCGTTATCTCCAATAGTTATTTGCGATAGCGATAGTTTGAAACTCTAATGCTACGAGTTCCACTGCATACATTAGGAGTTGGGGGTCATCTTCGTACTTTTTTCGAACTGCTTGTTTGACTTTTGCATCTCCTTGAATAGCTCCTACGGTTTTTCTTACCATTTTAATAGCGAGCATACGCCCCTCAAGAGGCGTCTTAGTAATCAAGCTTGGCATGTAGTCCTCACCGCTTTTCATATCTGCTGCTTGTACACAACTGAGAGATCCAAATGACAACAGAGATAACAACAATATAGACCTTAGTATATTTTTCATTACAATCCTCCATGAGTTATAAAAAGCTAGGATTTTATATAAAAATAAAATCCTAACTAGCTTCTAGGCAAAGATTTTACTTTGCTAACATTGTCTGTTTTTCGTAGAAGTAGTATAACATAAATTGATATTTTGCGAAACTGTATAAATAACTGAATGCTTTGGAGAATTATTCAGTTAGACCCTGAATAAAGTTCAGGATGATGGTTTGTTCAGGATGATGGTTTGTTCAGGATGATGGTTTGTTTAGAATGGCGCAAGTGATGCAGGATAACGTGTGCACACTCATTTAGTGCTTTACACAGAATCTAGTTTATAGATTAAGAGAGCTAAACTACAATACAAAATAAATTTCTATGTGCCTTGTAGCCGCAACACAATCTGATATGTCGAGCCAATGGTATGAGTTGAAAGTTCCCATTTATAGTAATTGCAAAGAGTTTTAGCAATCTCTAGACCTTTTCCTGTGGAGTCGATGATTTTATTTTTGTCTGTAGAGATTTGGTTTGTGATGGTTAAGACGCCTTGTTTGTAATGTATATAGATAGTTTTTGCTTTGAGACTATGGTTGATAGTGTTTTCTATAAGAATATGCAACACCCTTTGATAGGCTTCTATGGGTAGATTTAAGATTGCCGCTTGTGGCATATCTATCTCAAATGTTAGCTCTCTATGTCTCCATAAAGGCTGAAGATTTTCTGTGATATATAAAACAGAATCTTTTAGGTGGATTTTTTCTATTTTTTGGCTGATTTTACGAGAGTGCAAAATTTTTGTAATCATGTTTGAGATTTCATCTATCTCTTTTTTTGCTTCTAGGCTTGATTCTTGGCTCCACTTCCCTTTTTGGTTTGCTAAATCTATACGCAGTCTTAGTTGAGCAAGAGGAGTTTTTAGCTCATGTGTGAGTGCTTTCATGGATTCATGTTGTGCTCTTTGTAGTCTACTGATGCGATGCTGAAGCGTGGCGATGGCATCACGAAGTGTGACGATTTCTGATCCTCCAGACACCTTTTGTGGTTTTTTTTCTGGATCTTCACAGGTTAAGCAGTGATCTACTAGTTTGTTAAAAGGAGTGAACAAAAGACGAACAAGAAAGTATATAACAAGAGAGGAGAAAATAAAACCAAGTAGAAAAAAAACCCATCTATCGCCAATCATATCTATAAGCTCTTCACTTATCCTTTGAGTTGAGGAGCTAAGAGCAAAATATTTGCCATCTTGCAACTCTCTATATTGATAGATGCGTTTTTCATCTGAGATGGGTTTGTTTGAAAGTACCTCGATTTTGAGTTCACTTATCAAGCCTCCTTGGAGGATATTTAAGAGTTGTGGATAGTTGTACATCTCTTCTTGGATCTCTTTGGTGAACTCTTTTGTCTCAAACTCTACGCAGAGCATATTTGTCAAAAACGTAAGACTTCTGTTTAGGCACTTGTGTATATGTTGATGGTAGATGCCAGAGAGTCCATACCCAAAGATAAGGACTGAGACTATGGTCATACCTAAAGATACGGCCAAAATCCTGCTTTTAAATGTACTTAAGAGCATAGCCTCTTCCTTTTAGTGTCTCTATGGGGTTTATGGGAAGTTTTTTACGGATGTTACTGATGACTACATCGATAGTGTTAGAGTTCATGGAAGTAGGGTCATCATAGATCGCATTTGCGATATCGTCTCTTGTTAAGATTTTATCTGGGTGTGAGGCAATAAAAAAGAGAAGATCATGCTCTTTTTTAGAAAGATGCAAAAGCTCCCCATCGTAACGAAGTTGTTCTAGCCTGATGTCTATATGTAGCCCATCTATCTCGATTATATCAGGAGCATGGCGATAAACAAGAGCGTCAATACGCATCTTTAACTCTCTTAAATCATATGGTTTTTCAAGATAATCATCCGCACCAGCACTTAAGCCAGCGATCCTCTCTTCTACTCCTCCATAAGCACTCGCAATGATTACAGCGCACAAGGGTTGCAGTTTTTTAAGCTTTGGAATAATCTGCATACCCTCATCTACTCCATAGAGATTTCTATCAAGTAAAAGTGCCTCATAAGCAAAGCTCTCTATATAAACATCAGCCTCTTCAAGTGAGCTTAGTGCATCTATTATATAAAAAGGTACAAGAGCATCACATAACATGGTTCTCATTTTATTATCATCTTCTATTATAAGTATTCTCATGGTAACTATTATAATTTATTATCTCTGTAGAAGGACTTTTATAACAAAAAATTATCACATTTTAATGATTTTTTCATCTACTTCGAGTAAAATTCACCCGTTATGAAAAATCTTAAGGAGAAAAAGATATGAAAAAAGGGATAGTTTTATCACTCAGTGCACTTGTTGCAACACAAGCAATGGGGGCTGAAAACTTAGTTGATATGTTTAAAAATGGAAAAAGTGAGGGGTATGTTCGCTTGCACCATATAAATGAATCAACATCAAGAAATATCGCTATTACTGGAAGTGTGGTGGGAGGTAAACTCAAATACCAAACAGACTCACTTGTTGGTCTTAGCTTTGGTACTGCAGTTTACGCGACACATGATACAGGTCGTACAGATTGGGATAGATTGAGCCATGATGGTTATAACCAAGTTGCAGGCGGACTTTTAGGAAATAAAGAACTCGGAGCTGATGGAAGATTTGAGAACTATGCAACTATTGGTGAGGCTTTTGTGCAGTATGCTTATTCAAAATCAAATTTGAAGTTTGGAAGACAAGAGTTCCAAAGTCCAATGACAAAGAGTGAAGTAACGCTTATTCCAAATCTTTATCAGGGGATAGTAGCAACTATAGGAGAGATTGAAAACATGAAGATTCAAGCTGCATATATCACAGATATCATGTTTGGAACACGCTCTACCACTGAGGCTCAACTCTTAGGTGATACTGTCTATGGTATTACAGCTGGTGCAGGTTTTGGACACTATAGACCAACATTTGGAAAGCAAAAATTTATGTCAATGGGTGAAGCTGCATTTGGCCCTATTGGCGGTGATATGGCTATGAGTCAACCAGGTATTAATAACAAGAATGATAACGATAATGGACTTATAGCACTTGGTGTAGAGTATGGACAAGAAGGTCCAATAGCTGTGCGTGTGTGGGACTACTATGCAAAAGATATGTTTAATACAATCTATGCAGATGCTGACTATAAGATGAAGCTCTCAGCTGCCAATCTTATGTTTAGTGCTCAGGTACTACATCAAAGGGATGTTGGAAACTTTACAAACTCTGGAGCAGGAGCGGCATTTCAGGCAGAGCAAACTGTTGTTGGCATCTCGCATACCCCATCACAACAAGACCCACTATATAAAACAAAGTTAAGTGAAAGTGATGGCGGTATAGATGCTCTTTACTTTGGTCTTCAAGCAAAAGCAAAAATCAAAGATTTTGTTTTTATAGCGGCATATAGTAAAAACACAAAAGGGCATGTGATTGATCCTTGGGGTGGAAACTTTGGATACACAAGTACAATCTTCTCACGAAATGAAAACCGTGCAGATACAGATGCTTACAAGCTAGGGTTTAACTATGACTTTAAAAGTCTTGGTCTTGAAGGATTACAGTTTATCTATAACTATGGTTCATATAAAAGTGATGTAGATGCAACAAACTACTTTGTAAACGGTGCATGGACAGGAATGGCTGGGACACACACCGAAAACTCTCATGAACATGATTTTCACCTTTTTTACCAAGTTCCATCGTACAAAAAGATGTGGGTAAGACTCTTTCATGTAGAGCGTAAAAATGATACACGAAAGTATAATCAAGCGCATACTCGTCTTGTTGCGAATGTAGCATTCTAAACATCTAAAACTAATAAAGGAGATAGACATGGATATATCAAGAAGAAATTTACTAAAAGTTTCAGGTCTTAGTGTAGCAGCTTTTGCAGTAACAGGAAGTGTTACAACAGCTGCTGTAACTGAATCAAAAACATGTAAAAATGTAAAAAAATTGATGCCAAAATCAGCTGGTAAAAGAGTTGTAATAGTTGGTGGTGGATGGGGCGGGCTTACAGCTGCACGAAATGTTAAAAAACAAGCACCAGATGCAGAGGTAATCGTTCTTGAAAAAAGAGCGGTATTTACTTCATGCCCAATCTCAAATGAGTGGCTTGTGGGAGAGATTGCTCTTGATTTTTTAACTCGTGACTTTTTTACTGCGGCAAAAGAGTATGGATATAAGATGCTCCAAACAACTGTAACCGATATTGACCGTAAATCAAGATCAGTTGCAACAACTTGTGGCACTATAGATTATGACTATCTTGTTCTCTCTCCTGGGATTCGTTATGATTACTCTGGCTGGTTTGGTGATGATGCACAGATGGCAGAGAGATGCCGTCAAGAGTGCCCACCAGCATTAATGCAAGGAAGTGAACATGCTGCACTCAAGAAGATTTTAGAAGACTTTGAGGGAGGTAATTTTATCATCTCTATCCCCGATGGTGCTTATAGATGCCCGCCAGCACCTTATGAGCGTGCAGCACTAATTGCGAACTACTTTAGAAAAAACGATATAGATGGCAAGGTGATTATCTTAGATCCAAAGGATAGTCCAAAACCAAAAGGACCAGGGTTTATGGCTGCATATAAAGAGCTATATGCGGATATTGTAGAGTTTCATCCAAACTCTTCAGTCAAAGGTGTAGATCTTGACAAAAAAGAGCTTAAGGTGGCTGTAACAGATGCAGACTTAAAAACAACGATGAAAATTGTTAAGTTTGATGCAGCGTGCCTTATCCCTGTCAATGGTGCATCAGAGCTGATTAAAAAAGCAGGTGTGTCTATGGGTAACGCGGGATGGGGGCAGATGAAGGCACCTACATTTCAAACTAAAGCGGACGATAGAGTTTTCGTGATTGGTGACTCTGTGGGTGGATATCCGTATCCTAAATCAGGCTCTATCGCAAATGGTCAAGGGCATATTGTTGCAGACCAAATTGCAAGTAGAATCAAAGGTACTAAAGAGATAACAAATGTAACTCTACCTGTAAATACATGCTACTCGATGGTTAATGATACTGAGGCAATCTCTATCTCAGCGGCTTTTTCTCTTGTAGATGCAAAAGATCCACAAGGAAAATCTATTAAAAAGATAGTAGGTGATAAAAAAGCAAACAACAAACGCTCAGCAGCGCTTGGTAAAGGTACACACAACTGGTATCAAGGCATGATGACTGACCTATTTGGTGCGTAATTTTTAGAGACAAAAATTTCATTCTTCTTCTAGTTTTTTATGCGAGAAATTCTCCTCTCGCATAATATTTACACCTTTATCTTCTAGTTTTTTTCTCCATTTATCATAGTAGATACTATCCCTTTTTCATCTCTGTTTTCAGCTATAAAAACACCTATGATGTGAAGTGGTACAAAGTATAAAATGACATTATATACTAGCTCGTGGATATCTTTTATGCTATGAGCTAGCTCTTTTGTAAGTCCTAGAGTCTCATAAAAGTAGATTGTAAATCCACTCACACTCATAAAAAGTATAGTTGCATATATAACATAGTAAGAGATGCGGACTATTTTTTTATGTATATTTAGTGAATCAAAACTCTCTTTTTTTGAAGTGTCTTTAAAGTAGAGATAGATTCTAAAGATAACTAAAGCAGCTAGTGCGTAACCTAGGATGATATGCCACTCCCACATGCCAACTCGTAGGGCTTTTGCTATAACTTTTGCTTGCTCACTTGTTATGTTAATGTCAATCTTTGAGAGCTCATGCGTGATAAGCTCAGAGTTCGTCCTCCAACTTAAAAAAGTTTTTCTTAAAAGTACAGTGCCGATAAGCCCTAAGATAACTAAAGCGTTTAGCCAGTGCCAGATGCGAAAAGATGTCGAGTATTTCATGTGAACTCCTTAGTTTGTGCTATTATACCGCAGATGAAATATAAAATAATAAACAATATAAACACTCCAGAACTAGCTATTTACCATCATCTAAGAGATAATGCTTTTAGTGCAGATAAGAGCTTTATAGCCGATAGTCCAAAGGTTGTAAATATGCTTCTTTCTTGTGATATAGAAGTAAAGAGCATCTTAGCAACAAAAGAGTACTACGATGAGTTTTCTCACCTTTTAGAGTCAAAAAAGATAGAAAATCTTTTTCTTACAACCAAAGATGAGATGAAGAGCATTGTAGGTCATAAAATCCATCATAACTGCATGTTACATGGGATTCGCCCAGATGAGACACCGCTTGAAGAACTAGGAGAAAACATCTTGATGTTAGATGCTATATCATCTTCAGAAAATGTCGGCTCCATAGCAAGAAGTGCCGCCGCTCTTGGAGTAAACTCTTTTCTTTTACCTCGCCAAGCACCGCATCCTTATGGAAGACGAGCTTTAAGGGTTTCTATGGGATATGCAAGCAAGCTAAAAATCCACATCTATGAGGATATAAGAGA
>Ga0265294_10007351_pt1 | contig 13079 bp, 8 predicted proteins | sample MunlanPumphouse3_FD_192504 | JGI IMG/M metagenome (GOLD analysis project Ga0265294, IMG submission 192504) | Groundwater microbial communities from a municipal landfill in Southern Ontario, Canada - Pumphouse #3 | ecosystem: Environmental > Aquatic > Deep subsurface > Groundwater | place... | reverse complement strand
AATATTTTTTTTATATTTTCGTTAGGTTTTGACTAAACAAGCAAAAACCAAAAATCGTTCCAACAAATTTGGACGAAAAAACATTCAAAGTTTTTATGCAAAAGTGTTTTTCATCGATTCAGTAGAGGTATTGAATTCCTTGATTAAATACCGCTTCTTTTGAAAATTACTCCTCTGGTTTAAAAATAAGTAATTTTTTTATTCGAATAAATCGACATAATATCAAATTTTTTTTACAACTTATTAACATTATACCATGAATTTATCGAATAAAAAAGTGTTTAATTAAAATTATTGCAATTGTATAGATAAGTTAAATACTTGACAAAGTGTTTCAACCTTACTATAATGGATATACTATTTGGCAGAAAGGTTGATATTCATGAAGTCTTATTTACTGATTTTAACCCTGTTTTTGTTTGGCTTTACCATCATTGGTTGCGATAAAACACCTAAAGAAAAAGATACTATTCCCCCTTTAATTACTGTCTACAATGACACGATAAAGGTGCGAATCGGCGAAACGCTGGATCTGATGGACGGAGTAACCGGACTTGACAATATCGAAGGCGACATTACTGGCCGAATCACCATCAATAAAGGAGATTACAATCCCAATCAACCCGGCTCTTACACCATTACCTATAATCTAATCGATAAAGACGGTAATATCGCTACTCCCGTAACAAGAACAATCATTATCATTAGCGACCAACAAATCGAAGATTATCCTTTATATACCGATGAAATTTCCGGAGAACGCTTGCCCCAACCTCAAAGTTGTTTTCCAGGTGCATGGTACCATAAAGTGGTTTCCAGCAAAGATTACTGGCGAGGCATTGTCGGCGTAATTACCCTTCCGGTATTTACTCCGGATGAAGCAAGATTTCAAGGGGGCAAATACTTAGACAATCCTTCCATTTACATGGGGGGAAATGCCGGCAGCGAAAGCGATGCAGGTGTATCCTTATCGCTTGCGCAACTAAAGAACGGTTCAATTTCCACTTACTCCATGGTGTACCGTCCGTTTTGGCGCTACATTACTACCATCAACAAAGATGAAGGTAGTTATTCCGAACACGACGGAGAGTATGCGGTGAGTTGCAACGGCAACAATTGTTATGGCAATTGGCATTACAAAGAAACAGAATATTATTATCTTCCGGGCGATTCCATCAAGATGATGGTTTATAGTCCCAAAGAAAATTACCTTCAATTAAAAATCGATGTCATTTCGGTTTCCACACTTCCCGAATCCGTCAATTTACGGAAAGCAAACGGTTGGAAAGAGCCAAAATCTTTTGCGAGTCCAATGTTTTATTCGGGTGGTCATGGAAAAACGCTGGCAGAGTTCAAAAGGGTCAATGCGATTGACCAAGTCGCTAACGAAGGTAAACCTGCGCAAGCAACTTCCGCCAAAGTCGAAAACGCCGTTTGGCAGGAAGTCTACTTATTAAGAAACATTTCCGGCCAAATTCATCGCGTTCCTTTTGTGGCAAGCCGCCAGTACCGTTTAAGTTGTCCGAGTACCGATGCTTTTATCATCACCAGCACCGACCAACAAACCCTAATGGGCGGAGAAACGGTATCGATTATTCCTAAACGAAAAGACGATTAGTTTTTAATATTTATCAATTATTTAAAAGGCAAAGATTTGAAATAATCCTTGCCTTTTTTTGTTTGTTTTCAAAATACTTATCTTATTTATTGGTTCTTTTTGCGACGCACGAGGAATAGCGCAATCGCTACAGTCGATAAAGCGCTATATATATACATCGCATTGCTTCCACAACCTGATGCCTTTTTGACTTGAACGCTTGTTTCAGGGAAGGTATAATATTTCGATCCGGTTTCATCATTATAATTGACAATGGAAGAATACTTATAAGTGTTTCCGCTTTTCAAATTTTGGAACGTCAAAATGTTTTGTCCTGGGATAATGACTCTATGATTATCCCCGAATACAAAGTATGCTTCGATAATGGTGGAACCGTTGGTATTTAAGGTAACGTTAAATGATACTGAAGATGTAGTGATTTCTCTAACCTCAACCGAAACTTCCGGTGGCAAGGCAACCGTTTTTACAGTAATTGTTTTCAAAGTCGAAAAGGATTTCGACGTACCGTTTTCCGTATAGGTCACTTTAAATCTAACCGTATTGCTTGAAGTAACTTTGGCATCCTCGATTACGATTGTGTTGTTTTCGATAGTGTAGAATTCGTCATTTACAACTGCTTCGATTTTTTGGATTTGTTGGTTACCATTCGGTTTAGGATCAACGGTGATTTTAAAGGAATTGTGTTTGATTTCGGAAATTACCGGATTCAATTCGATTGGGTCGGTTTCTTGTTCGACAAGCAACAAAGCGTTAACGACTGCTCTTGTTCCGTCTGTGCCCGTTGCTACTTGTTTTAACGTGCCGTTGACTCTTGCAACCAAGGTTGAAGAACCCCCGCCGTCAAAATTAAACCCTTCAATACAGCCGAATTGTTTCAGAAATTCGCCTACGCCTTGACCGGTTAAACCGGTTTTTCCGGTGGCTCTTCCTTCCACGATTCCCATAATCACAGTGTCGTCTTCTTTAACGCCAAGCATGGTTCTTGGATTGGCGCTTGTAACCACGGATTGTTCCCGTGGGCCGCCTAAACCATTAGGATAAGCACCATAGGACGGAACTACACCGTTTTGCAATGGGTGACCGTAGAAACCAATTGCGCTTACTGCGCCTTCTAGTTCACCCGCAAGTCTTTTGGTTACTCTGATTTCTACACCCTCTTTAAGGTAGCTTTTAACTTTAGCGTCTTTTGTCACTATTGCAACCGTCCGTTTAGCCATCGTCAATTGGTTTACAACTGAAGAGATAACTCCTCTGGCAAACTTGTTGTCGTCACGGACATACGAAGGAGATTGGACATAATAGATGCCTTCTTGTTCATTTAGTTGTTTGGTATACATCGTGCCAAAGAAGGCTCCGGTTTGACCGCTTCCAACGGTAGAGTTGACGGTGGATAGTTGCGTTGAATAAATCACGGTACCTCTTTCGTCAAAGATGTCTAAGAATGTTGCATTTGACGCATAAACATTGTGGCTGGATTTTAGCGTACCGTCATCATAGATGCCCAATACATTGGCAGGATAATATGTGCTGCCTTGATTGATGGTGAAGACTCCTCCTTGATGGAGATTGCCGTCAATGACTTGAGCGCTAAACGGGTTTTCGTTGGTTTGGACAAAAGGGAAAAAGTCTGCATTTATCCCCGCAATCACTTTCGAACCCGGGTTTTTGGCTTCATAGTCTTTGGCAATATTCAACACGCTACTTCTGATGTTGGTTTGTGTTTCTTGGTTAAGAACTGCCCAAGGAATTAACTTGATTGATTTAGTTGTTACTGGGTTAAATACTACATAATTGATATATTGACTTCCTTGGAAAGTACCGATCGTTTCATGCATTACAACATTGTGACCTAAGTCGGTTGTTTTGTCGTTTGTAGGATTATAGGAAGCAGAATTTACCTTAAGAGGGGTTATGCCTAAAAGCAATAATCCGGATAAAACGATGATACTAAAAATCTTTAATGTTTTTTGCATAATTATAACCCCTTTTAGAAATTTTCATTATTGACCGGTTGCTTCTTGTTGTTCAATTCCAAATTGGTCAAAAATTTGGGTAGCAACATGAACATATAAGCTTTGTAAAGCAGTACGAGGGTCCATACCGGAGTCGGTTACGGCTAAGCCTAATTGACCCATTCCGCTTGCATAATCGTGGTTATCCATGCCTTCAATGTAATAGAAGTATTCAACATTTAGTTTGTTGATGATGGAACGATGAGCTTCAACGCTTGATTCGCTTCCGTAGTAAGAAACGGCTCTGCGAGTAATGAATTGGTTGGCATAGGATTCCCTTCCTACTGGTGAGAAGTATTGTAAATCCCGCCAAATCTTGAAGATTGTTTCGTCATGCAAGTACACATGTTCATAACCTTTTGGAATACGATCTTTTTCAAAAGCGGAAGAGATTACATATGTTGCTTGACCGGTAATGCAGCTGATGTAGTAGTTGGATAAATCTTCTTCAACATTTGGACCTACTGGGAATGGTACGAATCCGATATCGAAATCACGGTTTTGATCAGTTCTTAACCATCTGTTTTGCATTGACAAGTACCAGCTTTCGCCGTCATGGAAGAATACTTTACCGGCGGAGAATTCTGGAATAGCAGTTAATGACCAGTTAGTGGTTGTTTGCCATACCGGCGATTTGCTTACAACTGTCTTATTGTATAAACGACGTAGATATTCGAATGTTTCAATCATGTCGTCGTTCATGAATTCAATTTGGAAATCATTGTTGACATAACGAAGACCGTTTGCTGCTGCCATGTGGTATGCCCAGTTATAACCCATACCGCCAAGAACGTGGTAAGGTTCGTTTTGTTGGACAACCCATGAATATAATTGGTCAACCAATTCTTCAAATTTTGCCCATGTCCATTGGCCTTCAAGCCATAATTGGGAAGGTAAGTCTTTGTTTTCTTCGCCCAATACTTCGGCTAAAAGATCGATGTTGTAGAAAATTCCGGATTCGGCCATGTTGAGCATATCGTCATAACCGTAGATACCACCCTTAAATTGAGTATATCCTTCTTTTTCAATCCAGTATTGAGTTTCTTTATCGATAAGAGTATCGATATATGGTTTTAAATCGGAAATAACGCCGTTTTCCGCTAAGAATGGAATCCAAGAAGAGTTTACTTCAAAAACATGGACTTCCTTTTTTCCTGCCAGATTATCTTCTTTTAATTGATTGCGACGGTCTTGTCCCCAAGAAGATGTATAAGGGCTAAAGACAACTCGACAATTGTATTTAGCTTCAACTTCAGCAATTTTTTGAGCTTTTTGTTGTTGGTACATTCTTTCGTATTCATCGGTACGTGGGTCTTGGCGATTCGGTGTATCAACCATAATAACGAAATCTTGACCGCCTAGGTCAATATCTTTCTCTTTCGGATCATCGCCATTATCGTCACCGCCGCCACAAGCAGTCACAAAACTGAAGGTTAAAAGAATTAAAAACACCCATAAGAATTTTTTCATATTGATTCTTCTCCTTTTCTTTCTTTCAAATTTCTATCATAAATCTTTATATCACAGATCATAAAGATTTATTGCCTTTTTCATTCATTACCTTAATGAACTTTTCGGTAATGAGTTGAGGGCGGGTAATGGCAGAACCAATTACTACCGCATGCACATTGTACTTTAGGACTTCCCGTAATTCTTCCACTGTACTGATTCTTCCTTCCGCAATCACCGGAATCTTGATGTTCTCCACGCATTCCTTGATGACTTGAAAGTCAGGCCCCTCGAGTTGGTTGCTGTATTCGGTATATCCCGCCAGTGTCGTCGAAATCATGTCAAAACCTAGTTTTTCAGCTTCCTTGGCTTCTTCTAATGTCGAAATATCGGCCATCGCCAAACGATTTCCTTGATGAATCGCATCAACAATCACTCTTAACGAATCCCCGTTGGGGCGGGCGCGATTGGTTGCGTCTACCGCAATCGCTTCACACTCGGTCCCCAAGAGTTCGTTCACTTCTTTAAGGGTAGGGGTTATATATATATCGGAGTTTGAATAACATCTTTTTAATAAGCCTATAACCGGCAAACCCGTAACGCGTTTGATTTCGTTGATGTCATCTACGGAATTTGCGCGAATCGCTACGGCTCCTCCCATTTTTGCGGCTAGTGCCATTCTTCCCATGATAAAGGAACTGTACAAAGGTTCGTTTTCAAGCGCTTGGCAGGATACGATTAGGCCGCCTTTGATTTTTTCTAACATATATACCTCCTTGTGGTTTCCTTCTTTTCCTCGATCTAGCCCACGATTCCTGTTCTTTCGACTCCTTCAACAAAGAGACGTTGAACAAAGAAGTATAGGACAAGCAGCGGAAGCATCGTGAGGATTCCTCCCGCATTTTGAATCATCGAGAAGAAGAACGGATTCTTTGAGATGTCTTGACCAATGAAAGCATAGTATCCGGCATTTCTTAATGCCTGGTCAATACTCCAAATTAAGTATTGCAATTGCGTTGCTAGGGTTGACATGTTCGGATTGTTTTCGGAAATGAAGAGGGCTGTGAAGTAGTTGTCGTTCCATTGCCATACAAAGGCAAGAAGCGCAACCGTTACAATTGCCCCGCGGGCATTCGGAAGCATAACGCGAAGGAATACCTGCACAACATTCGCTCCGTCGATTTGTGCGGATTCTTCAAGTTCAACCGGAATACCTCTAAAGAATTGCCTAAAGAGATAAATGAAGACACCTGACTTAATTCCCATACCGAAACCGGCCATGAGGAACAAAGTGATAGGTTTTCCTACCATGCCCCATTTGTTGAAATTGATGTAGGCAGGTAGACTAATCATTGCATAAGGGACGATTATAGTGAATATTACGAGCGAAAAGATTAAATTGCGTCCCCTAAATTTTAACCTAGCAAGGGCATAACCCATTAGGGAAGTGACAATTACTTGCAAGAGCGTAACCCCAAAAGCGATTACCACGGTATTGCGAAGCGATTGCCAGTAATTGAGGGCGGCCATTGCGGCGCGGAAGTTTAGCAATGAGAAAGTTTCCGGAATCCATAGTACCGTTGGATTATTAACGTCTTCGGGAAGTCGCAAAGCAACGGCTACTTGCTGAATTATTGGATAAAGAATGATAAAACATAGACCGTAAAGCAGCACGTATTTCAAGATATTCATGAAGAAATCCGCTACTTTATCTTTAAGAATTCTTTGTTTCGTTGGTGTTTTAATTGTTTCTTTGATGTTTAATTGTATTGCATTGATTTTTTTCTTGAGGTTGGTTAACACTTGACTATTTTTCGTCATAGTAGAACAACCTCGCTTTCATAATGTAATAAACTGCGCCGATAAAGACGAGCGTAAAGAGGAAATACATCACGGCTACCGCCGAAGATATGCCATAAGCCGACTGACCTTTGGCGATATCGTAGAATCCCAGGATTGACGACTTGGAGAATCCGTCGATAATCGTATAGATTGCCGCGGTTAAGAAAATCGGCGATACCATTGGGAAAGTGATTTTCCAGAACATTTCGTATTTGGTGGCCCCTTCCATCTTAGCCGCTTCATAAAGGCTTGCAGGAACCGATTGGATTGCGGCGAGAAAGATTAGAATTTGCACCCCGGACATATTGACAATGGAGAAGATTTGGTTGACCGCAGTCACCAAAAAACTCGTAAACCGGTCCGGAAGCGACATATTCCTTAACAGATTATTGAAGTCATTGGCAATAGTGAAGTTGCCGGACATCGAGCTAGAAAGCCGTCCGCCCAAACCTTCGGTTGCGAAGTAGATAGCAGTCGCATTGAAGACAACCGGAATAAAGAAGATTGCCTTTACAAACGCATGACCTTTAAACTTCGTATTCAACAATACTGCAATAATCAAACTAAATATAACTACGACAATTAAGTTAAGGGTTAAACTGACTAGGGAATTTGCCAAAACCGTGGCAAAGGTGTTTCCGTAGGCATCGACATAATCGGTAAACAAGGACTTAAAGTTATTTAAGCCGTTCCATTGAATTTCCAAGACGCCTTTGTCAGGCTTAACAGTATTTAAGCTCCACCATAAACTTTCCGAAATCGGCAAAAGGAAAAAGATTAAGAATCCGATAACCCATGGAACACAGAAAATATAACCCCAGATCTTTTGTTGTTTTTCATAGGGGATTGATTTCCAAAATTTAACAAGTCGGGCCCAGAAACCGAGCGGAACAAATTTGTTTTCCTCAACTTGCATTATATCTTGATTTCGATGGTTAATTCGGTTTTCCAAGTCTTGCATCTTTTCGGCAACTTTAATCATTCGCCGAACATACTTTTGTCCTTTTCTTTGACCGATTTTGTTCAGATGACGCAAAGTCTTAAGCTTACCGTCGGGAGCAACCCGGAGGTTCGCTTTTTCCATCCATTTGCTTCTTTCGATGCTTAAGGCATCATATTGTTCGCTTAATTGATGTAATTTTTTTGAATCTTTTTCGTTAAGTTCCGATAAATACCTAACTTTGTCGTTTCTAACTATTTGAAACTCTTTTTCAAAATTATCCAATTGAGCTTGCAAGGCGGTAGCTGCTTCATTATTGTTTCCTTTTAAGGCTTTTTGAAGCTTTTTTAATATTTTTTGGTTCTGCGAATAATACTTCGAGTACTTCTTATGCAATGATTGATTTTTGCTCATCTAGCTCACCACCTTGTAAGACATGGCAGGTACATCGCTGCCGGAATAATTTACTTTGTTATTGGTATAGTTGATAAAGATTGATGTACCGTTTTCATAGGTTACCAAGACTAACTTTGTATTGCCATTAACAAATTCATGGTCAATTAATCTTGCCCCGTGGATGCCCAAATCGTTAATTTCATGATAGGTATTAACGGCTTTTTCATACCAATTTTTGTAATAGGTTGAATAATAGTTATTGTATTCGGTTTTGGTAGTATTCAAGGTATCTTCATAACTCCATGTGAAGTGGAGATTCGAACCCGTTTCTATGGTTTTGAGAACATGGGTTTGATACGAATATAAGTCAAGCATATTAATCGCATCGCCCGCATATTCAAACAAACCGCTTACTACCAATTGATAGAACGGAATCGTTGCATCAATGGCTTTGCCTTGTGGACCAAACATGCTTACGTCCACCGCATTCGTCACATATTCCAATGCATAGCCGCTTGGATTATGGAGGTTGATTGCTTCAATGTATTCATTAAGCAGTTTCTCTAAGACGATACGACTGGCTTCTTCAGTTTGGCTGCGGAAGATAGTATCTTTGTTTCGGTAACTTCCGCTTAAAGCATTGCCTAAATCAAGCAACGAAATCGTTGTTTGTTTTTGTTTAGCATAGGTTTTTAAGATTTTATCGATAACCCGGTCAAATTCGGTTGCCCTTAAAGTGTAATAAGGAGTAGTCGTCCAGTCTGCTCTTAAGGTCGCCGGGTTGAAACGGTAGCTTTCGACGACGGTTGCAAAAACCGTACGGACGCTATCGTTTTTCTTGCTGAAGTTTTTATCCGTGTAATAAGTGTTAAAGTTCATTTCCGGATAGAAACCAATTCCCTTTCCCGCAAGATATTCCCCAAAGGCAATCAAATCGCGTCTGGAACCGACCGCTTTTTCGTTTTTGATTTTTACCGGACTATAGTGCCTGATACCGTCGTTCATCCAACCTTGGTATAAGACACTTATCGCTGCAACATTGTCGCTTGTCAATTCGTCAATAATCTTCTTCGCTTGTTCAAACGATGTCAAGGTGCCGATTTTATTGGTTGGAATGCCTAGGGTAGTCGACAAGTACTCATAACCGCCAAGAAGCGTTAAGTTGAACAAAAGTTCGGAACTTTGAGTCTTAGGGGTTAAACCTTGTTCAAGCAAGTATTCGCGATACATGTTCGCCATATCGGTATAATCAACTTTTTCCTGATCGGTAAACCGATATTCAAGCGTATAGTCTTCCAAACTAAAATATTTGGTCCAAATTGTTACCGGTTGAACGGTACGCCATGTAACGAACTCGTACAATTGACCTTCCCGGTAATGGAAACGATAATACGAAAAGTTAACCGGTGTGCTGGACGATGGGTTTTGCGCTAGGAACGTTGCCATCCCGCCGCCGTTTTTGATGACGGAAATAAACCCGCCGTCATTTTGTTTTACCCCAAAAAGCGGTAAAGAAATATTTAATGAATCGTTTGTTTTTGTTTCTTTGCTGTTGGCAATGTCCGGTCCGTATAATCTCTTACCGGCATAATTCTTTCCGCTGTTATGGTTGATTAAAATTCCCGAACCTTCCGGAATTACTACATAACCGGAATCTTTTTCGGTGCTGGAACCAAAGAACGGTAAGAAATCAATATATATAATCGGGGCATTGTTTTTTTCCACAATGGAAGCATTGATGATTTTAGCTTCAAAACCATGATCGGTTAAAGTGTATTTAACCGCTACTTCAAATTCCGCTCGGGAATCTTCCACCGCTATTCCCTGCTCCGCATTATCATAAGCCAAGTCTTCTACGGTATAGCCGACAAGTTTTAAGATATTGTCGATACGGCCTAGGGCTAACGGACCTTCCGCTTTTAATTTCCAGGCATTGAGTTCCGGAATCAAGTGATAGAAGGAAGTAATGTCTTCAATCATCGAAAGCGCTTCGATGGTGCCGATTTCTTCCAATTTACCGATAATTTTCTCCTGGAAGCGTTCCTTGCTCATTTGCGTTGGCAGATCGGTCGTGGAGATACCTTTGGAACTAATGCGATATAAAACTTCAATTGATTTTTCGGTATCGTTGTAACGAAGATAATAATCGGTACCTTTGTTTTCGTTATTGATTATTTCTTCCTTAACCGCAAACCGGTAACTGCCCATGCTGGAAGGAGTTCCCAGCGCTTTGTAGTAGTAAATGTTGACAATATCCCGTTTGGTGTCTGGTTCTACATTGCCTTCGCTATTGACGATGGATGGGTAAGATGCCCACACTTGACCGTTCGCTTTGTTGGTGATGGTAAAGTGCGTGGTTGTTTCGTCAAAAGTAAAGATATAAGAATCGTTTTCGTACACCTTGGTGCCAAGGGCATTGTCTTTGTATTTATCAATCGCTGCAACAAATCCCTCTTTATTGTAGGGAGGACGCACCGGTATCTCAATCGCATTGAACTTGACAATCAAGTAAATGCCAAGGAATAATAAACCGATGATGATGACGCCGATAATCTTACCGAACGGAATTCTAAAGTTTTCTATCCATTCGCGTAAGGCCAGACGCAACTTGTAGAAGGTTCTTGCTAAAAAGGAAGCACGGTAGTAATTCTCTGCTGATATTTTTTCTTTCGCCACTGTTGCCACCTCCTAGAAGAACCTAAAGACGATTTCTTTGTAGATGGCGATAATAAAGGAGACAAATTGTTGAACCAAAGTTAAGAACAATAAGCAAATAAAGATTATTACCGCTACCGCTAAAACCGTCGCAAGGATTGAAAAGACGTTTTTGCTGACAGAGTATTCGTGGATGCCCATGAAACCAAAGAAAATCATGTAACCCATGATAATCATGCTGATTAAAGACATGATGTTTAAAAAGTTGACTTCTTCAAGGGTTATATAATTACTGATGATTACCAAAGGGAACCCAACGATTACTACAGGAAATAAAGAATAACATACTAATTTAAAGATATCGCTCATCGTGCCTTTGCCATCCATCAAGGCAGTTGCACTCCAGTTACCCACTGTTACGAGAATAACGGGTGCAACCACAATGATAATGGTGAGATAGGCATTAAAACGATTAGGGTCGTTTCGGTTGATAATGAAGCCGTTGGCTAAGTATTGCACCATCGATAAAAGACACATTAAAGCCAGATAAATCCAAGCCACATATGTTTTAGCTTTGTTTTCACGTTTAAATTCATAGAAACCTTTTATCGGATGGGTTATTAAATAGAGAGGATGAGAAAACATATCATGAAGGAAAGTTTTTACTTTTTGTCTTACTTTATCCATCATTCATCTCCTCCCTCTTCTTTGGCATGTTTTAAGTTTTTGTAAACCGACCGAATCAATATGGCGATAATGCCGAGGAAACCGATAATGATTACATACGGCAAGATGTTTTCCAAACGTTCGGTGCGGTATTCTTTGTAAGCCGCCGAATAGTTGTCGATGTCGGATGCGAGCTTAAAGTTTTCCATCGCTTCTTGGTATTTGCCTTGTCGGTATTGAGCTTTACCAATTCCGCCATATGCAAGCAAATAGTTGGTGTTAAGAGTCAAAACTTTTTCCCATTCTTCTGCGGCTTTCACATAATCGTTTTGATAATAAGCAGCGGTTGCTTTGTTGACTTGGTGGGTAAATTCTGATGGTTCAAGAATAACCAAGGATTTGCTTGAGGAATCCACAACAAGCAGGTTTTCCCCAAAATAAGTCAAAGCTTCCGGGATTTGAAAGATATTGGCTCCACCGCTGATGTACAATAAGTGTCCTTCAAAGTCATAAGTAAAGATTCTTCCCATCGTCCGGTCGAGGATGCTATAGCTTTCCGATTCGCCAATGGTAATATCGATAAATTCGGAATATTGATCGTAGATTTGATAATCTCCGACCACCGGACCGTATCCGTTTTGTTTTAAGACATCGTCACTCTTATAATTGATTCTTTGAACGGGTTTACCCGAATTCCTGCTGGATAAGGCATAGATAAACCCGCCGTTATCCACCAAGATATTATTGTATGTAACCGCAAGATTAAGTCCGGTTTTGGACTCTTGCGCACGGGTAAAGAGAAGCGATCTCAACCTTTGCCAAAATGTTAGTTCTGCCGAACGGGAACCGACATAACGGTTAAAGGTATAGTCGGGATTAATATCGAGGATACCTTCAAAGATGTTGGAAGCAACAACATAAATCCGTTCGTTGGTGTCAACCGCTACCTTCAACGGTTTGAAAGCAACCGTTTCAAAGGTTGGGTCGTCTGGTTTCTTAATAGACTTTTTCAAACCCCAATTGTGGGTAAACACACCGACTCTTTGACCTTCGGTATCGGCGACATAGATATATTTTTCCGTAACATGAATGCCGCTTGGCGAATTCAAGATAAAATCGGGATTGGCAGGAATTCCTTCCACAATTTCAAAGTTGGGGTATTTTCCGATGTATTCAAAATTCTCGTTTAAAACGATAATTCGATTTTTGGTTTGGTCAAGCAGATAGATTCTGGTACCAAGCGTTTCGCTTTCCAGCACGAAAATGTCTTTCAAAAGGCCAAATTCAATCGGTTCGTTTTCATCGTTCAAGATTTCGCCCGATTTGATGACTTGTTTGACAATCATCGCTTCCGGTGCTTCGATGGTGTTCAGAAAATCGTTGTAATTATAACTTGATGCACTTACCTTTAATGGGGTTTTTAGTGAAAATAGAACACTAACAATAAACGTTAAAATAAAGATGCTACTGTAAATTAGGCGTTTTTTCATCATGTCTTTTC
>Ga0265294_10007349_pt1 | contig 13080 bp, 12 predicted proteins | sample MunlanPumphouse3_FD_192504 | JGI IMG/M metagenome (GOLD analysis project Ga0265294, IMG submission 192504) | Groundwater microbial communities from a municipal landfill in Southern Ontario, Canada - Pumphouse #3 | ecosystem: Environmental > Aquatic > Deep subsurface > Groundwater | place... | reverse complement strand
CCAAACTTTTTTTTAAGAAAAACAGTTTTTTGATGAGAAACGAGTATTTTTTTCAAGATTTATTTTGTTAAAATATGAGATACATTACGCAAAAATGAAATATACTAAATGAATCGGAATTAACAAGAGTAAATGTTCATAGAAACAACGTGAGAATTGAATACCCCCTTTTCGATTAAAAAATAATCAGTTGAAATAGATTTTAACATATACTCAATAGGAAAAAAAGCACTCACCATACTTCAGCTTATTTTTACCTGCCTTCAGCTTCAGCGCACCTCGATTATATCACCTTATAGTGAGGATATTTTGATTTAAAGGGCTCAATAGCGGAAAAAGCTCTCATCAGCCACGACCTTTTTCCCCAGCCGTTGGGCTTCGCCGTACCTCGATTATCTCATAGCCCATTTAAAACCTCTTTACTGAGAATTTCAATGTTTTGGTACTAATCAAATCTTAAGTGCAATTAGGATTAAAACACTAATAACCATGTTTCTTACTAATCTTGTTTTTAGTACTAATGAAAACATAGAAATTGAACACTTAAGATAGAATTTTAAATTGGCAGCTTTACTATCGCCAAGTATAGGCACTTTTTAATGCTTCAATTTTTTTCTGTGCAAAGGTTTCTGCCCATGTGATAGCGGAGTCTAAAAGACTCAACAGGAGAATCGTTAAAATAAATGACTTAATTGCTCCCTTCGGGCGCCACTTTACGCCCATTCAAAGCACTTCAAAGTTAATTGAGGTTAAGTAGTTGAGGTTAGGGACATAGAGACCCCCCACGCGCCGGCACTATTTTTCGCCTGTAAAACAGACATTTGGTATCTTTCCGGTCTACAAAGGGGTTTCCTCTAACGTTCCTCCTAAAGTCTTTGGAACTTAAAACAGATGTGTATGGGAATAACTAACTTTTATTTTCAGAACAAAGAGTAAAAGCTCAGCATTTATAATTTAGACACAAAAAACGTATTAAGACCAGCAGACCATACCCGCAATGAACAGCATGACAGGTGTTTTTTATCTATAGTTTTTTCTATTTTTGAAGAAATTTTTGTCCGCTATTTCGTAATAAGCGTTAAATATGCTCAATTTTTATTTTCAAAAAAGATTAGTGTGTTAGTTTATTTTTTGTTTTTTTAGAGTTTTGGATGCTAAGTATATTGTTGCGATGGCTGTGGTTAAGGCTGCGATTAGAATAATTATCAGCGGTTGGTTTGAATTCAGTGTGATGAATGTTCCTCCTACAGATGGTGGGCGCGTGGGTGTTGAGGTTGGAGTCGGTGAAGGTGTAGGGTGTGTACCTTTAGCGTACTTCAAATCATAGTTTGTTTCATCTAGGTAGCTTATGTGTGGGTTATTTGAGGAATCCAAAGCCAAAGAAGTAAACAATCCAAGCCGTCCGGATTGGTCTACAGTCTGTGTGGACCATGTTGAGCCATCCCACCAAGCATACTTCAAACATTCATTGGAAACATCGAAGTAGCTTATATGTGGATTATTTAAAGAATCCAACACTAAAGAAATAAAAGACCCAGTATTTCCAGCTGAATCAACTGTCTGTATATTCCATTCTGACCCAGTCCATCTAGCATACTTCAAATCAAAAATTGTGGATGCATGGTAGCTTATATGTGGATTATTTAAAGAATCCAACACTAACGAAGAATATTTTCCGACGTTTCCAACTGAATCAACTGTCTGTATATTCCATTCTGACCCAGTCCATCTAGCATACTTCAAATCAGAATTTAAGACATCCATGTAGCTTATGTGTGGATTATTTAAGGAATCTAACGCAATAGATGTGAACTCTCCAACAAATTCGTTTGAGTCCACTATTTGCGTAATCCATGATGAACCATCCCATCTAGCATACTTCAAATAATAATTTGTGGCATCCAAGTAGCTTATGTGTGGATTATTTAAAGAATCTAATGCAATAGACGTATAGTAACCGACATCTTCGGTTGAGTCCACTGTCTCTATGGTCCATGAAGCTCCATTCCACTTGGCATACTTCAAATCAAAATTTGTGGCATCCAAGTAGCTTATGTGTGGGTTTCCTGCGGTATCTAATGCAATAGAAGTAAAGAGACCTACGTTTCCGGTTTGATCCACTACTTCTATATTCCATAATAGTCCATTCCGCTTAGCATACCTCAAATCATTATTTGTGGTATCCATGTAACTTATGTGTGGAGTATTTGAGGAATCTAAAGCCAAAGAAGTATACAATCCAACATTATAGGTTGAGTCTATTGTTTCTATGTTCCAGGTGGGGTCTGCTTTTACTGTGGCTATCAGGCTGCATGATAAAAATAGTAGCAGTAAAGTGTCTAGAGTGATTATGATTTTGGCCCGTTTTTTGTTCATTATAATCATATTTGTTTTTCGTAGTTATCGGTTAAAAGTTTTTAGTTTTAACAGCAAACTTGGGGTTTTTGAGTGTTTGTTTTTCGTTTGGGTATATTATAAAAAAAGTAGATAGAAATGTAAAAGCATCTTCTTCATCAGAATTTACTGTTTAGAAGAACTTTTTCCAAGATAAAAGATAGAAAAAAGACTATAGACTTTACTTTCTTAAAATAGTAAAAAAATTGATTGAGAGCTTTTTCTTATTACACTTAAGCAGATAATTGCACAACATTCATATTCTAAAACTGTGATTCCTGCAGTTTTATAGTTAAGTGAGGACATTGCATGGGTCGTGCATGGATACTTTGCAAAAAAACATTCAGTCTATCTCTGATTTTCAATGCGCTACTAACTATAGCTTGCTCAGTAGGCATCCTTGCCGGTTTCTACTGGTATTTCCCAGAGTGGAATCCGTTTCACCCGTACCTATTTAACGGCAACATTTTTTGGGTTGCAATTGCCGCGGCAGCATTGAATATTTTTCCAAGCGCATTAATCGGGAGAAAATTAAAAACTGGCAGGTTTCTTTTTCACCATTATGTCTATGGTTTTCTGGTGATAGCTTTCGCTTCACTCTATGTAATAGCTTTTTCACCTGTACCGCTGTCCAAGATTTTTTTTGTAGACAACACTAGTATTGCAGTTAACACAGGCAGGTTCTTTCTACTGGGAGGTTTAACTTTAGTTTTGGATGATTTACCTGATGTCTCTAAGAGAATTGATGCCGCGCTTAATTGGTTAAAAACTAAGGTTCTTCGAGGACAGAAATTTGTTGTTGCAGGACAAGTGGTAAGTGGTGTTGTTTCACTGTATATTTTTGGTGCAGTAACAATAGGAATGCTTTATTCGCCTGAATGGATAACATTAGCTAATGTACTGCTAATCTTAACATTATTAATTACTGGTGTTACATCATTTATTTTTGTCAAAAATAAAGTCTGGCATAAAGCCGGATTAAAACATCACTCTAAGGTTTGATGGATGTTTTAATTTTATTGCATAATGACAGATTTTATTGTTGATAAAAGAAAAATTAAACTTAAAGACACCAGTCATGATGCTTTAATAACCAAATAATAGACTAAAAAACAAAAAAATAGTTTATAGAAAAACAGCAGTAAGTAGATAAATAGACGTTTACAGTATTCCTTAAAACAAAATTAGCTAAAAACAGCAAAACGTGGAGAAAATCAATGAAATACATAATAGTGGTAGGAGACGGCATGGCTGACTTGCCTATACCTGAGCTGGGAAATAAAACACCGCTTCAAGTTGCATACAAACCTAATCTTGATGGTATTGTAGCTAAAGGTAGGAGCGGTCTTATCAAAACTGTTCCAGATGAGTGTGCACCAGGTTCTGATACTGCTATATGCGCCGTCTTGGGTTATGATCCACGGGTTTACTGTACAGGTAGAGGAGCACTTGAAGCACCTTCAAGAGGAATTGAACTTGGGCCTAACGACACTGCATATAGATGTAACATAATCACTGAAAAACAGGGAGTTATAGCCGACTACTCAGCTGGTCACATAACTACTGAAGAGGCAGAAAAACTCATAGAAGTTATAAAGAAGAAATTTGATAAACCTAATCAAATTGAATTCTATTCAGGTTTAGATTACAGGCACTTTCTAGTTCTTAGAAATTTTACTATTCCTCAACAAATAAAATGTGTTCCACCACACGATGTTAGAGGAGCAGCAGTAGCTGATGTACTACCAAAAGCAGTCACTCCAGAAGCAGAAAAAACTACACGATTATTAATTGACCTTATTGAAGGTTCTAGAGAGATTCTCAGGTCACACCCAGTTAATATTTCTCGTGAAGCTGAAGGTAAAAACGCAGGTAACTTAATTTGGCCATGGGGAGGAGGTAAAAAACCTTCAATACCCACGTTAAAAGCGAAATATGGTATAGAATCAGCGGTTATCTCTGCAGTAGACTTAGTAAAAGGCATCGGTTCATACGCGGGTATGGAGGTTATAAACGTTAAAGGCGCAACAGGTCTATATAACACCAACTATGAGGGAAAAGCTGATGCAGCACTGAAGGCACTAAAGACAAAGGACCTAGTTTTTGTTCATGTTGAGGCTCCTGACGAGGCCGGACACATACGCGACTATAAATTAAAAATAAAAACAATTGAAGACTTAGACAAAAGATTAATTGGCAGAATCATAAAAGGCGTCAATGAACCGTATGCAATTGCGGTATTGCCTGATCATCCCACACCTATTGCAACTGGAACCCATTCACGTGACCCTGTACCTTTCGTTATAGCTGCACCTTCGATTGACCCTGATTGTGTTACATCATTTGACGAGCTCTCCTCTAAAAAAGGAGCATTTGGCTTAGTTGAGAACACATACTTACTTTCACTCTTATTATCTACATGTTAATCTGCAAAAAATAAAGCAGATGATATTAAATAACATAGAAAAGAGTTTTATTAGCTTAAGCAGTCAAATCTGAACTTGTAAAGGTTATACTGATGACGCTTGAAGCTGTTTTATTTGATATGTTCGATACACTATTGATGATTCAGGGAAATCACTCTTTCCATTTACCAGCAATAAAAAGGATGTATGAACACGTTAGCACAAATGGAATTTCAGTTTCATTTGAGAAATTCCATTCTACATACATAACTGTCCGAGATAAAATAATTGCTGAAACTGACTTGAACCTTGATGAACCACACTTTAATTTGCGTGTAGCTGAAACTCTAAAGAGTTTAGGTTACAAATACGAAGTCTCAGACCCGATAGTCAAAGGAGCTACTAATGCATTTGCTGAAGAATTCATGAAGTATGTATGTATAGATGAAAATGCAGAAAAAATGTTGAATACATTAAATAAAAAATTTAGGTTAGGCATAATTTCAAATTTTGCGATTCCCGAATGTGTTCATAAATTACTAAATGTAAACGGTATCAATAACATGTTTGAAGTAGTTGTTATCTCAGGTGAAGTTAACAAGCGTAAACCGAGCCCAGAAATCTTTACAATTACACTAGATAAACTGGGAGTTCCTGCAGAGAAAGTTGCTTTTGTGGGCGACACTGTTGACGCTGATGTTGACGGCGCTAAATCTGTAGGAATGAAATCGATTTACATTAAGAGACGTGACCAGAAATTTTTCAAGTTCCACCCTGACCACATAATAAATAGCTTAAGTGAGTTACCGGTTACACTTGAACAGTACTAACCGCAAGTTTCCAATTAGCTCATATGGAATAAAGTTAAGTTATGCTTAGACTTATTTTTAATTGAAAAAGGAATCGTGGAATATGCTCATTGGATTAATAGCTGATTCTCATGACAATTTACAGCTAATAGATAAAGCAGTAAAGGTGTTAAATGAAAAAAATGTTGAGTTAGTATTACATGTTGGAGATTTTGTGTCTCCTTTTGTTGTATCTAAACTTAAAGACCTTCACTGCAGAGTTATTGGTGTATTTGGCAACAACGACGGCGATAGAGAACTATTGAAAAAAAGGTTTAATGAAACCTCGAATTGTACGATCTATGACTGTTTTGCTCAAGTAAAAATTGAAGGCTACAAAATCGCAATGATGCATGGAAACGAACCTGAATTACTCAATGTAATAGTTGATAGTGGCTATTTTAACGCTGTTATCTATGGTCATTCCCACAAGTTGAGTATTGAACGTAAAGGTAAAACATTAACTGTAAACCCTGGTGAACTCTGTGGATATCTAACAGGAAAAGCAACGATAGCCTTGTTAGACACGATAAGAGATGAAGCTACAATAATTGATATATGATATAATCAAATCACGTTTGTGTATAGTAGTACTTTTTTGTTGGGAAATATGGAAGTTTAACTGATAGCTAAAAGTTTAGTGTGAAAGTCGAGTTAATAAAGATAGAACACATTATGTAATGCTTCAGGGTTCTTCCCAAATTTCAATCAAATCGGCTATTGCTTTAGCTTTTGGTCCATCTTTGAAACGGTACATTTGTATTCGACCATACACATGTTTAGTTAAAATACCTTCAGCTTCAAGTATTTTGAGATGCTGCATAGTTGTCACATAGTTTATCCTAATTCTTCTAGCAATGTCTGAAACATTCAATGATCCTAGTGTATAGATTAGTTTAAGAATTTTCATACGTGTTTTAGACGAGAAAACGTCTTCGATTGGCATCTATTCTGTTCGCCCCATTAAATCTAAATAGTCAGTTAATTGCCTTTCTAATTCCTTTGCTGATGTAGAAGGCAGAGATATACGGGTAGTTCTTCCACGCGTCTCTACAGATGAAACCTGAATTTTTAAAATACCCATAGATGAAAAGTATTGTGTATAATTCCAGAGTTGTGTATGAGTCTTAGGATTTTCATCGAATTCCTCACATATTACAGAGTATACCCCCTCAAGCTCTGAGAGAGCAACATAAACTTCATTGTTTTCTTTAAAGTAGCGGGCAACTGCAAGTAAAAACAATTGTTCATGTAAACCTAAAGAAACTAGTTCACTTCGTCTTAAACCGGGTAGAATGTTTGAAACCGCAAACCGCACATTTTCAGCTTTAACTGAACTAGCTTCCTCTGCGTCAGCATATTTACCTGCGCGCCAAAGTAATTCTATTCCAAAACGAGCGTTACCTGTCTCTGTAAAAGCCAACTCTGCAACTAACTCCACAACATCCTCTGACACCGCACCAATATCAAAAGCCATAGATACACGGTCATTTAAAATATCCATTAACTGAGTTTTACCGTACCTTTCTAAATTAATAATACTGCGTTGAAGAGTACTTCTTGCGCTTTCATCAAGTTTCTGTATAGGATCTAAGTTACGGATTATAAAGATAAAAGATAATCTTTGAGGTTGATTAGGCCGCATCTCTTGAATTCGGGTAAGTTTGTAGACAGCATCCGAACCTTCTTTTTCAATTAAACTATCGAATTCATCAAGCGTAAGTATCATGAAAGCATTTTCTTCATCAAGAACCTGCAACAGAGCAGTTAGAATTTCTTCTGCACTGTAACCACGTGCAGGATAATTAGAGCGAAAAGCCACTACAGCACGATGTAGAATTGGCTGAAGACTACCCCTTAATTCACGGCAGTTTACGTGAACATAACGAAAGTTTATACGCCGCTTTATGGCATCTGAGGAAATTTTTGATCCGAAGTTTTGGGCGAGAGCTGTTTTTCCAGTACCAACATCACCTGTAAGAATTACCCGTTGAGCCATACGTTCAGGGCAACGTAAAATGAAACTGAAAAACTCCATCAACAAGCGCTGCTCTTTTTCTCTATGTGGCAGATTAGGCGGAATGTAGTTTATGTCAAGCTTAGATTCGTCTTTGAACACGCTTGGAATGGTCAACAAATATTCCTCGGTTATAGTTTATGTCTGGTTCGAGTAATATTACCTTTTCAAATAAAGCCTTTAACTTTCAACGAAAAATTAAGAATGTAAAGGCTATCATGTTTGATTAGCTTATGAACAGGTCTATAAATCAGTTTGCTTAAAAGATTAACTGAAGAAGTGAGGCTGTGTAAAAAGTCCTTTTAACTTTAGAAATTTGTTATTATCATGTTAAAATATTGTTTCTATGAATTCAATATTTGAAGTAAAAAGAGCAAAAATTTGAAGAGTGAACGCGTTTTCACACAGTCTCAAGTATAGACTAAATTAATTATAAGAACCTGTTTTTCGCAGTTTTGTTAAATGTAAGGTTATGAAAAGTGTTAATTAATTTTTTGAAAAAGATTCAATGTAAAAAGGTGATTTTAATGTGTACTGGAATAAGAAAAGTGGTAAGTGGGAAATTAATGGATTTCGAAAGTTTTAAACAGTTAAACTATAACCTAGGTATTAAGTGATGAGTTTGAGCGTCGACATAAAAAAAGATCATAAATGCTATGTTTGTGGTCGAACTGAAAAAGAGTTTTTTTCTCACTTGGATTCCAAAATTTATGATAAAGAAATTGCAGAACTCAAGTCATCAATTCAGCAACTCTATAAAGAGTTAACATCAGATGTCAAATCATTATTTGAAATGATAAAAGATTATGATTCTTCAAAGAGTATAAAGGATCTTATAGTTGAGAGAGAAGCAGCTGCAAAATTGTTATACACATATTTAAACGAAAGCAAAGCTAGCTGTTCTTTTGAAGATGTAGAATTAGGTAAAATAAAAGAGGCAATCTCATCATCTTTAAAAGAATTATATGCTGACAAGTTTCCGAACCTGATTAAAGTAGATAAGTCAATTCATAAAAAAGAGGAAAAACTTGCAGCGTTAACTCAGAAAAAAGAGGCAATAGAATACTTAATCAATCACCCGAATTTCAAGGCTTATGAAACAATAATTAAACGAGTTGGAAAAGAGGGAATACCCATTAAATACAGATTGTGCCCTGTTTGCTCTGACCTCAGCGTTAGATATCTTCAATCCATTCAAAGTGACGAGGACTGGGAATGGGTGTGCTAGATAACTGGAATTAACAAAGAAGGAACACTGCCAAAATATAAATAAAAAATTTTCATTTTTCCATTTTTCGAAGTCTAAAGATAATTCCAGTTAAAAACAACTTAGTCGATGATAAAAAAACCGTGTATTTACCTTCAGAGTTTAATTTTTAAACAAAACACTAATAAATGAAGTATGTAATCCATATTTTTCGACATTATATGATACCAAAATACTTCTTTCTAACAAAAGGAGTTGGCAAACACAAAGAACAGCTCCAATCATTTGAATTAGCCCTAAGAGATGCAGGAATACAACACTGCAACCTAGTGAGTGTATCCAGTATCGTTCCACCTGGCTGCGAACAGTTAACACGCGAAAAAGGCTTAAATATGATTCATCCAGGCGAAATAACTTTTGTGGTTATAGCTAGGAACGCTACTAATGAACCTCATAGGTTGGTTGCTTCGTCTATTGGTGTTGCTATTCCCTCTGGTAAAAAACAGTACGGATATCTAAGTGAGCATCACTCATTTGGTCAGACTGATGAAGCAGCAGGAGACTACGCAGAAGATTTAGCAGCAACAATGTTGGCTACCACTATGGGTATACAGTTTGATCCTGAAACCGCATGGGATGAACGTAAACAACTCTTTAAAACTACTGGGCTTATAATTAAAACAGCAAACATAACACAATCGGCAGCAGGAGAAAAAAACGGACTCTGGACAACAACAATAGCAGCATCAGTATTCATACCACCAGAGAATTGTAAAAACGAGTAAAAAATATACTTAAACAAGCCCTCAGCTTCTCTCTTGTAACCTGTTTTTAGGCAGGTACACTATTTTTTTGCACTGATAATAAAATCAGTTTTTCCTATCAAACCTAAACAACATTTACGGATCAGTGAATCAAAAAAAATGCGCTTTTAAGTTAAAAGAACATATTTTGGCGCTTTATTTGAAGAAAGACTCTAATTTGGAGTTTTCAGCTTTTTTAAGTGCTAAAGCACAGTCTTTTGGATCTAAAGCTTTAAACTCTAACCCCATAGATACAAGCAATCTTTGCACGTCTTTTGCTAAACTAGGGGCCACTAATACAGCCCTGACTTCACGGTTGACTTTGGCTTTAATCGGTTCAATATACTTTGCCAATTGCAGAACTGCATCTTTAGAGGCTGCTTTGCGTTTGACTTCAATTATTACAAGTTTGCCGTCTTGGTCTTCTCCATAAATATCTACAAATCCAGGTTCAACTTTTTTTTCCCAGCTTATGGGTTTGAAGCCTTCCTCAAATAGTTGAGGCTTTAAAAGTATTGCACGGTGCATATCGTCTTCGCTTGCATGTAAAAGAAAGTCACCTGAATCCTTCAGGTTAACAGCTGAAGCCATGATAATATCAGTGAAGGTAACTTTCACGGTTTCTCGAGGTTTTTGCCTTACACCAGAAATGTTCAGTTTGTCTTTAGTAAATTCAACATGGAAAATACAGCCTGAGGGCTGCCAATTTACAGGTTCATAACCAGTAGGTCTATGTACCAACAAGGAACCATCTGATTTTATTATGAGTAAACGTTCACCAGACTCTAATGTGGAGTTTGCTCTTCCATCATAGTGCACGTAACATTTTCCTGCGACTATGAGGGTTTTTCTTTGCAAAAAGGCTTTTTCAATTAAAACTGCAGCTTCCTCTAAGTTTGGTTCAGTTAATATTGCAAGTTTATTATCAGTTTTTTTCAAATTGTCTTCAGCCAAGTATTTTAGGTAGAGCCTTAGTACATAAAATTTCTTGACGGACCCATCTATTATGGCTTGGAAAGATAAACGTAAAGTGATGCATCGATATGACGTTACCGCAGAAATATACGATGAACGCTATGCTGAGGAGCAAAAAAGGAAGTATAAAAAAGCATTAGAAAACAGTGACTTATCAGCTATTTCAGTTTTGGATGCTGGCTGCGGTTCAGGGTTATTCTTGGGACAAATTAAAGTTAAAACTAAAACACTTGTTGGGATAGACATTTCGCACAAAGCTCTTCTTAAAGCTAAAGAGCAAATAAGAAACATAGAGAATAGCTATATCATACAAGCTGACATTGACAATTTACCCTTCAAACAAAACACATTTGAAACAGTCTTCGGATTTACAGTTCTGCACAATCTGCCTAAACCAGTTAAGACATTGAATGAACTGAAACGTGTTGCCAAAGCTGACGGAAAAGTTGTAGTGACTGGATTGAAAAAGGCTTTCCAGCTAGATAAATTTCTGGATATACTTGAAACCTCAGGTTTTGAGGTTACAGGTTTTGTGGATGATGAATCGTTAAATTGTTACGTCGCAACTTTAACCGCTAAGCATCTGCACATCAACTACCTCACCAGTGTCAGCGTATAAACCTACAGCAGCCATGTTTATGCCTCCTGCATAGGTTTTATCTAAATGTAGAACTACGTACCAGTATGGGACAAGAGCCACTGAGTCACCTCTTGGATGAGGCAGAAGCTCAACAGAAACAGGATTTTCATGAGTGTTAAAACCAGTGATTTGTGTTCCATCGATAGCCCAAGTTAAAGATTTAAGGTGACTTCTAGCAGCCAAAACAGCTTGATCTTGATTGATGTTTAAGTTAGTATTAGCTACTGTAAATAAAAAGTAACCATCGGTTAGAGCAGTTAACACCCGATTTTCAAATGTCATACGAAGACTTTTTGAGTTAAAATCTATCCCTTTTTCAGTATGCATCCAAAGAAACTCTGCGTTGGCACCGGATAGTGTAATTTGGAGTTTCATGTTTCCCTCTGTTACTGTTGTACTTTGGGTTTGGTTTACTTTTATAAGTAAATTCTCCATCTGTTCTAAGTAAGCATCACCTGAATAAGATTTGTAACGGTTTAATGCGTCTTTTGCAGCGTCTAAGATACTGCTTGGTGGGTTCTGATACATTATTGGAGTGCTTTCTATGGCTATAAGTTGGTAACGAGAAAGATGATTGTTCCGGAATCTGAAACTTGCGTCAAGGCTGCCTCCGGCTCCGATAAGAGAATACTTCAAGATTTCTTCGGTAACATCAAAATCAGTACGGTACTCCAAAGTGTTACTGAGAAGAGAAACCCTATATTTTGAAATATCAAGGTTAACTACGTCACGGAGCAACCTTGTAACTTTATCGGTGCCTACACCCCAAGACCTAAGCTGCAGATTTTCAGCTTCCAAACTGCTCTGTTTATCTGAAAGCTCGTTTAATGCAAAAAATTGGATAGCAGAAAGAGAGGATAAAACTAAAAGAGCAACCAGTAACCCAGCAAAAACAGCCTTCCATTTGAACGATAGCTTTTTCAGACGTTTAGGTTCAAGATCAGATGCTTCCTCGACACCCTTCATAGCACTTATGGTTGCTTTCCCGAAACTAGACAATTTGTATCGGCCGTTATCCATTTTAAAAATTAGTTCACCGAGATTTTCTAAGTGGTAAGTCAAATGTGAACTTGAAACACCAATGTTTTCTACCAGCTCCATAAAAGTAAGAGGTTTTTCGTTTAACATCCTTAGAATTCTTCTTCGCACAGGATGCTTCAGTGAAGTGAACATTATCGAGTAAATTTCTTCTTCAGAGCTAGCCATTACCTATCAACGGTAAATGTATTGTATAGATTAGAGTATAAAACTTGTTAAAAATTTTGAATAAGCAATTTGAGAAATAAAAGTATTATAAAACCTATTCAGGTTTAAAAGTAGTAGATACTAAAAAGATGGCTAAAAATTTTATTACAATTGATCTTCAAAAATTAGGGAGTGTCGTCTTCGTCGATAGGTAATTCGTTAGTTTCTTGGTAGTGCTCTGAGTTGGGTTGTTTATTCTCTGCTGATAGTAACAATTCGATTAATTTTTTCTGGTCTACTTCAGCTCTTGTGCGCCAATCCAGAAATAGCTGATTCTTGTCGTCTTGCATTAGGTATCCATAACGTATGTAGCGTTCAAGATTTAAGTTAACCTTCCAGTTGGGTATCTTCTCTGATAACAGTTTTTCAACGTCTTTACGTGAAGCCTGACCTTTCTGGCTGACTATGTAACTGATTGTAATAGCTAACCCTGCTAAGTCATCAACACGCCAACCCATCAGCCTATCCTTTGTTTCTACAGAACTCAAAGCTACAAAAAATCTTGCCTTATCAAGTTCTTCAATTGTTGGTTTATCAGGTGTTTTT
>Ga0265294_10007348_pt1 | contig 13081 bp, 5 predicted proteins | sample MunlanPumphouse3_FD_192504 | JGI IMG/M metagenome (GOLD analysis project Ga0265294, IMG submission 192504) | Groundwater microbial communities from a municipal landfill in Southern Ontario, Canada - Pumphouse #3 | ecosystem: Environmental > Aquatic > Deep subsurface > Groundwater | place... | reverse complement strand
AATCCTGGATGGTCCACCATTTTATGGAGAATTACCCAAGTGGTTGAAGGGGTCGGTCTTGAAAACCGATAGGGGGTGCAAGCCCCGCTAGGGTTCAAATCCCTAATTCTCCGCCATCGAATCTGAAAATGCTCCCTAAATTGTACCACTAAGGTAAAATTAAGGAGGATTTTTTTATTAGATCTATATAGTTAAGTTATAAATTAATTAGCAACAATTAAATAAAGATAGAGTCACAAGAAATTCTTAGAGATGCAATTATATTAACCCATTATTTAATGGCGATAACCACGCCAAGAGATTTTAATATAGTATTTTTAATAAAAAAGTGCTCATTTTCTCTCTTTTCCGCTAATAAAAATTAGAATTTAATTCAGTATAAATTGGCTTAAAATGTATAAATAGAAAGATATTTGAAAAATTGGATAATAATATATTATTATCAAAGCAATTATTTTATATTTTTTAAATTAATTCTTTACACATTAACATATAACCCTTAAAATTAACCCAAATTCATATTTGGCGGCCTCACGCATGTGTGGTCGCACTTAAAGAAAGGAGAAAGATATGAAAAAAACAAAATTCGTTGTTTCACTTTTATCGGCTTCTCTTCTCTTTGCTGGATTAACCGCTTGTGGAGGACCAAAAGAACAGCCTGTTGACTTTTCTTTCAGTGCTTCTCTAGATAGCGGTGTCACATCTGTCAAAGTTGGAGATACTGCCCAAGTTGAAATCATCGAAGCTCAGGCTAGTGATTACGATCCAGAAAACCCTGTCGCACGCGAATATACTTATGAATCAAGTGATGAAGCAGTGTTAACAGTTGATGAAGATGGCGTTGTCACTGGTGTCGCTAGCGGTGCCGCTACAATCGAAGTCTATGAATCTACTGAAGACGTGACTCGTAAACTCAGATTAAATGTCTATAGTGGTGATCCACTGACAGGAGCAGCTTCCTACTCCGCCTCAATTGCTGAAAAGCAAGAAATTCTTGGCAAATTGGAACAATATGCCATGGATGAATCCTTAACTGGTATCTCTCTATTTGAAAATGGTGGATACGTCATGTACAACCCTCGCGTTCAAAAAGCTGCAGAAAGTTACATAACTGGTTACGGATTTGGTATCCTTAATGAAGGAAATATCACTGGTGATTTAGCTAGTGAAACCAAAGCAGAATGGAAGAGATATTATCACTCCGGTTCTGCAAGCGATCCAAAGAATATCAACATTCTTAACGCTCAAGGTTCCGAAGTCTCTGACTTAGGCGCCTACATCAGTTCTGCATACTGGGGAACCAGAATGAACTCAGAAAAGAATGGTTACGATTGGTACCCATCCTTAGCAAAAGATGCTCGCCCAGTTGCTGGTGCTTATGATGAAGAAACAGGCGTATTCACTGCCGCAGAAGATCAAACTGCAAAATCTTCATGGTTCAAATTCCATGTTAGAACAGGCGCAGATGGTGGTGTTAAATTCCGCACTCTTTCTACAAAGCCAGAATATTCAGTCTTTGATGAACGTTCAGTTACCATTGATGACTATGTCGATGCTTTCAAAGTCTTATTAACTCAAAGCTTTGGCTTATATCGTGGTGCTGAATTAGCCGCTGATACTTCTTATGGTATCGTTGGTGCTTCTGCCTACTTTGATGCCACAGCTGAAGCTGCTGACATCGATGATGCCGCTTTCGCAAATAACGTCAAATTATTTACTGGTCACGATGATGCTGGCGATGTAACCGGAGACTACATTGTTGTTAACATGACAACAAGTGTCACTCCATTCTATGCCATGTATGGCTTATCCTCATCGCTTTATCAACCAATTTCCAGAGATTTCTTGGAAGTCCTTGGTGGTGACGCTGGTGTCAAAGGTGGAGTTACCAAACTCGGTACTTTCATCACTGGTGGTGCTGGAAACATTGCCACTCCAGTTGACACAATTCTCTCTTTAGGTGCTTTTACCTTAGAGTATTGGGAAGAAGACAAAACCATCGCTTTCAAAAAGAATGATGCTTGGTTTGAAAATGATCTTCCTGAAATGGTAAACTCTTACCGTATTCCTGGTGTTAAAATTGCTGTTTATACCGGCGCTCAAACTGACAACACTTTAGTGTTCAAAGAATTCTTAAAGGGTAACCTTGACGCTGCTGGTATTCCAACTATCGAATACATTAAGAAATACCGTAACGATCCTCGCACAACTACAACTACTGGTGACGCTGTTTTCAAATTAAACGTTAACTCCTGTACTCCAGAACGTTGGGAAGAATTATTCGGTGAAGAAGGCGCCATTGTTCAAACTCCTGAAGCTCAATACTGGGATGTCAAACCTTGGATGAGCAACAAGAGCTTCTTAAAAGGATTAAACTTCTCTATCGATAGAGGACAATATGCTGCTAACAGAGGCCGTATCGCTTCTAACGAATACTACTCATCTAACTACATGATTGACCCAGAAAACGGTCTTGCATGGAATGCTACAGATGAACACGCCGATGCTATGGCTGATTACTATCCAGAAACACAAGGTTTCAACTTGTCTGCCGCTAAAATTTACTTCCGTCAAGCTGTTACTCAATTAGTTGAAAATGGCGAGCTTGAATTAGGAACCAAGAAAAACCCAACCAAAATCTCAATCGTCATCGAATGGATGAACCCATCTGATAGCGTTGATTACGGTGAAGAAATTTCTGGTTACATTGAGAGCGCTTTCAACTCAAGTTATGTTTCTGAAAACAAAGTCAAACTTACTGTTGTTAACCATGATGGTACCTCTAACTATGAAGATGTTTATACAAAACACTTACAAGTCGGACAATTCGATTTAGGATTCGGTTCCATTTCTGGTAACTCACTCGATCCTCTAAACTTCTTAGAAGTTTTAAAATCCGACAACTCCTCTGGTTTCACACTCAACTGGGGACCAGACACTTCTGTTGTTAGTGAAAACTTAATCTATGAAGATCAACCTTGGTCCTTCGATTCCTTATGGGCTGCTGGTGACAGCTTTGTCATCGCTAATGAAGGTGTTGCTGTCCCATTGTTAACAGTTCTCTCCTCTGATGTTACAAAACTATCTGATGGAAGATTACAAGTCGTTATCGAAACTGTTGAAATGAATACAGATGATATCGCTGCCTTCTTATATGCTATCTGCATTTACGCTACTAATGATGGCGATTACAGCGATTACACCGAATTATATGCCTATTATGATGGCACAACCGATACCGATGAAGAAGGTCTTACCTCTTCTTGGGAACGTGTTGAAGGCGAAGGTGGCGCAGTCACTTACACAATCGTGTTTGATGCTGTTGGTGTCGCTTATATGGAAGAAACATTTGCTAACTTCTATACCGCTGGAATTGATGCGTATCTCTATTCATCAGTTGATTCACTCGGAATCGCACCAAGTGTTTCATTCTACACGACATTCTATGTGTTTGATGCATGGCCAACTGCTGAAGAACCAGTTCCTGCTCCAGTAATCCTCGACTAATCAAAACGTCACTAAAGGCTAAGACTTATGTCTTAGTCTTTTTTTTATTTAATTTCGGTTTAGGTATTGAATAACGTTATACACTAGTGTATAATCAAAAAATTAACGGAAACGTTAAATAAAGAAATGGAAATATAAGGAGGAAAACATGGGAAAATACGTTCTAAAAAGATTAGCTCTTGCGTTTATTACAGCGTTTATCATTTTGTCTTTGACATATATTCTCGTCGCCGCTTTACCGATTATTGGCGGTGGCTTCGGAAAAGAGTCATCCATGTTTGCTTATTATCAAGATCAAGTCAAGTTAGGCTATGCTCTTGATTTCGCAACTAGACAAGAAGGTTTAGGCACAGAATTATGGTCGTTCGTCGACACTAATGGAATTTCACACTACTGGTACAAAAGACCAATCATTGATTTATATTTCAATTGGATCAAAAACATTGTCACTAAATGGGATTGGGGTCGTTCAACTCAGATAAAACTCAATGCTTCAGCCATGAGTATCATCTTGCAAAGACTGCCCGTCTCGATGTACCTAAATATTATCTCAGTGATTATTTCCGTTCCTCTTGGCATTTTGCTTGGTATTTGGGCTGGTCTTAAGAAAAACACTTGGATTGACCATACCATTTCCACCCTTGTCATGATTTTCATTTCAATACCATCATTCGTCGTTATTACTTTCCTTATTTGGATATTTAGTTATCAGCTGGGTTGGCTGCCTACTCAATGGCCAAGCGCAATTATGCCCAACGACATCAAAGTTCTTGGATATATTATTCCAGTTGTTTCTCTATCATTTGGCTCCGTATGTGGATATACACGATTTGTCCGCGCTGAATTATGCGAGGTCATGTCTTCTGAATATTTGTTATTAGCGCGTACGAAAGGTCTCACCAAAAACCAAGCCATCGTTCGCCACGCTCTTCGCAATGCCTTTGTTCCTATTCTTCCATCAATCTTAGCGGAGTTTATTGGAATTCTTGGCGGCTCAATGATTTTGGAATCCATTTATGGAATTCCTGGCATTGGATTTTTGTACATCACAGCTTTAAACATGAAAGACTATAGCGTCTTAATGGTGGATATGGCTGTGTTCACTATGATCAGCTTAATGGCTGGTATCGTATTAGATTTATCTTATGGATTTATCGATCCACGTATTAGAATGGGGGCGAAGAAATAATGAAAAAGAATAATGATTTTCAATTAAAAGAAAAAGTTACTCAAAGCCATTTAACTGAAGAAGAAAAAGTGGTTGTAACCGATCAAGACTTCCAACTAGTCAACACTAGTGATTATAGCCATGATCAAAAATTTGAAACTAAGCCAACAACATTCCTTAAAGATTCAGTCAAACGATTCTCAAAAAATAAGTCCTCCGTTGTTGCTACCTACATCTTAGGAATTCTCTTGCTCTGTAGTGTTGTTGTTCCGATTATTGATCGCTCTGACGTCAATAAACCATCTCCATACCAAATCTATCTTGAACCTAAGTTGTTCGATGCTGGTACCGGATTTTGGGATGGAACCCGTGAATACACTAACATTGCCTATGATCCAGTCAACGAATGTCCTGATCCAGCCGACTTCAACATCAACGCTGTTAGCAATCTAAAAGTTAATCCAGAAGTCTCTTTTGTAAACTCCTATAGTAAATTTGCCACAGGCGGCTACATAAAATTCGGAAGGAAAGCCGATGATATTAACGAAGATGCCTATTTGGAAAACATCGGATTTCAATTAGATACATCTGTTTCAAACACTCTTCAAATTGTTTTCCATGAAGAAGAGATGGAATATGTTCAACCCGCTCCCTATCGCATCGATTTCCTTTACGATGATGAATTTGGCACTGAGCACTCCATTCCTCTAGTTGAAGAATATAATCAAAACTATACTGTTCGCAATTTTGATTTATCTGCCATTTTATTGGCAGCTGAACCTTTAAAAACTACATATGAAAACTCAAAAGTTTCAATAGTAGTCGACTGTTCAGATAAAACTTTAGATAGCTATGTTCTTATTACCTCTATCGTTTTTGAAACTGATAGCACCGATGAAGAATATGTAACAGCTGTCACTGCTCCTAACTTCACTGATGCAAACGAAATGGTTGGTAGAAGTTATAAAATTGGAAACGATATTCAAACAAATTATTGGAGTTCCAATGGCGATAAGTATTTGTACAAAGCCGTCATGACTGCTTGTTCATTCACATATGATACCTACGCTGGTGCTTATGGAATCAAGGAAATGGTCATTGATGAAATTACCATGAAAGAATACCGACGCAATGGCTGGTGCGATTACAAGTTTAATGGCCCCGATAGCGGTCCCTCTTCTTTCGTAATTTTAGATGCAGATAAATGCCCGATTACTGAAGTTATTAGTCAAACCGAAAGCGGTGTCTCCATCGTCACTTATAACTTAACTTGCAAGGTTTATTTCTATCGTTACCAAGGCTTGGATTCTACGCCTCGCTATTTATTTGGAACTGACAAGTCTGGTCGAGATATGCTCAAATATGTCTTTGAAGGCTTAAGAACCTCCTTACTATTAGGCATTATTACCTCTGCAATCTGCTTTATCTTCGGATTATGCTGGGGCGCTATCAGTGGTTATTTCGGTGGCAACGTCGACTTAGCCATGGAAAGATTCACAGACATCTTAGGTGGATTACCATGGATTGTTATCATGACATTATCGATTATCCATCTCGGGCAAAGTTTCGCAGTATTTGCTCTGGCTCTCTGTTTAACAGGGTGGATAGGCACAAGCGCGACGACTCGAACCCAGTTCTACCGATTTAAAGGACGTGAATATGTTCTCGCTTCTCGCACATTAGGTGCGAGCGATATACGCCTGATTTTCAAACACATCTTGCCCAACGCGATGGGTACGATTATTACCGGAGCGGTGTTGATGATTCCTGGAGTTATCTTCTCTGAAGCTACTATTTCTTATTTAGGACTTGGCCTCAAAGGAATGAGCTCTTTAGGTGTTATCTTATCATCCAACCAAAACGAGCTATTATCTCACTCTTATCTGTTGATATTCCCAAGTGTGATTATCGCTCTACTTGAAATATCATTTAACTTATTTGGTAATGGCTTAAGAGATGCCATTAATCCAACACTGAAAGGGGAGGATGAGTAATATGTCTACTAATAAAGAAATTGTTTTGTCTGTCAAAGACCTCATCATTCATTTTTCCACCGATCATGGCTACGTACAAGCCGTTAGAGGTATCTCTTTCGACTTATATAAAGGCGAAACTCTATGCATCGTAGGTGAATCAGGAAGCGGCAAATCTGTCACTTCAAAATCCATCATGGGCATTCTTTCCTCCAATGGGCGCATTAAAGGTGGCTCCATCATGTATCAAGGTGAAGATCTCACCAAGGTCAGCGAAGATGAATTTCACCGCATCAGAGGCAAGAAAATTGGCATGATTTTCCAAGATCCTCTATCTTCATTAAACCCAATCGTTCGTATTGGAAGTCAAATCACTGAATCGATGCTAATTAATAGCAATCGATTGAAGATGATTTATGATGAAAAAATCAGCGATGAGCTAGTTGCTTATAAAAACGCTCTAACAGAGCGTAATGCTGGCATCGCTAATGCTAAAGATAAGATCCACTTCTTAAAAGTAGATAAAGAAAAAGTCAAAGCCAGCTATATTCTTCATCACCAATTTGTCTCAGCTAGTATGTACAAAAAAGGTCAAGAAGTAAAATCTCACCTCACTGAGCTAGCAGGTGAATACAATCACGAAGTCGAACCTCTTGAAATCAAGATTCAGGCTCTTAAGAGTGAATTAAAGAACCATAAAGAGAATCAAGAATCTGATTTAGCAAAGTTGGCTGAATTAAACGCTCGCTTAGTTGACCTTAAGGCCAAATTTAAGATGGCAATTGCCAAAGTAAAAGCTGAAGGCCGTAAAGAACAAAGCGCTCTACGTGTCGATCGTGCCAAAGAAAGACTAGAAAATCGATTAGCGTGTAAAGAAATTGATAAAGAATACAATCAACGCATCAAAGAAGCGAAAAAAGATTACTCTCTTATCAAAAAAGACTTACACGCAAAATTTGACGATGAAATTAAAGAAAAACACGCTATTTTTAAAGCCAAATCAAAAGTTGCTAAAGCAGAAGTTAAAGAATATGCTGCAAAATTGAAAGCCGATTATATTGCTCAACGCAACAAAATTAAGGCAAAATTGCCAGAAGCCCACACCGAACACGCTAAGGCGTCAGTGAAGGAAGAATTAAAGACCTTAAAAGAAAAATACATCGCTTCAATCAAAATCACCAAGCGTGAAGCCAAGGAAAGAGCCTTAAAAATTATGGCGGAAGTCGGTATTCCTCAACCGGAAAAACGCTTCAAACAATTTCCTTTCGAATTCTCCGGTGGTATGCGTCAGAGAATTGTTATCGCAATTGCCTTAACCGCCAACCCTGATGTCTTAATCTGTGATGAACCAACGACTGCTCTTGATGTTACTATTCAAGCGCAAATCCTTGAATTAATTAACAAATTGAAACGTGAAAGAAATCTTTCAGTAATCTTTATTACCCATGATTTAGGCGTTGTCGCTAATATGGCGGATCGCGTCGCGGTTATGTACGCCGGCAAAATCGTCGAGTATGGAAAAGCCGAAGAAATCTTCTATGATCCTCGTCATCCTTATACTTGGGCTCTGCTCTCTTCTATCCCTGATGTGGATAGCAAGGAGAGACTTGATGCCATTCCAGGAACACCTCCCAACATGATTTACCCACCAGAAGGTGATGCCTTCGCGGTGAGAAGTAAATATGCGATGGCAATCGACTTTAAACAAGAGCCACCTCTATTTGAAGTTACTGATACGCATTATGCGGCCACTTGGCTATTAGATCCACGAGCGCCGAAAGTAAAGATGCCAGTCATCGTTTCTACCCGCATTCAAAATTCTTTGAAAGCACATGCTGCTCGAGAAAAGGAGGGTAAGTAATTATGGCTAATAAAGTATCATATCGTCCTGAATTAGTAGAAAACGATATCGTTCTTTCAGTTCGTCACCTTAAACAATTCTTCACCATTGGTCGTGGTCGTAATGCTTTTAAAACTAAAGCTGTTCATAACATTTCCTTTGATATTAAAAAAGGCGAATGTTTCGGTCTAGTCGGTGAATCTGGTTGCGGTAAAACAACTACCGGCCGATCTTTAATCCGTCTCTACAATATCACTTCGGGGTCAATCTATTTCAAAGGACATCGTATTTCTGCGGGAAAAAGATGGAATGTTAAGGAAGTTAAATTCGCGACAATCAGGGCCCGTAAATCTATTGCTTTACTTAAAAGCGAAGAAGAAGACAAAATCGAAGAAGTTTACGATATTACCGGTTTAGGAAGCCAGATTAAGTTAGTCACTTTCGAAATAAATGAAAAAAAGAGCCTCATCCATGACACTAAAGTTAAGCACAAGAGCGCTCTTAAACGTATTACTTCTACTGTCGATGACGAGAGCGAAGGAGCTCAATTAATTGAGAAAGAAAATCTCGAATTTGCTGCCTCAATTGCTCAGCTCGAAAAAGATCTCAAAGCTTTAAAAGCAAAAAAATCATCCTTAGTATCTGAACGTAAACAAAAAGAACAAGGCGTAGCGATTAAAACTCCCGAAAGAGAAGCTAAAGTTGCGGAAATCCGCTCTGAATATTCTTTAAAAATTGGAGAGATTCGCAGCAATTTGCGCGCCATTGTCAATGAACAACGCGAAGCTATTAGTCAAATCGCCTATGACAACTCTCATGTCGATAAACACTTGATGAGCAAAATGCAGATGATCTTCCAAGATCCTGTTGATTCGCTTGATCCTCGTATGACTGTTGAAGACATCATTCAAGAAGGCTTACAAATTCAAGGCCACCACAATAAATTTGCTAACTCCAAAAAAGTTGCGGAAGTGCTTGAGAAAGTCGGTCTAATTCCTGAATATGCTTCTCGTTATCCTCATGAATTCTCCGGTGGACAACGTCAAAGAATCGGTATTGCCCGCGCCTTGATTATGAATCCTGAATTCCTAATCTGTGATGAGCCAATCTCCGCTCTCGATGTTTCCATTCGCGCTCAAATTATCAACCTATTAAACAACCTTAAAGAAGAAATGGGATTAACCATGTTGTTCATCGCCCATGACTTATCAGTCGTTAAATATTTCTGCGATCGCATCGCGGTTATGTATTATGGCGAAATTGTTGAACTTGCAAGCAGTGATGAATTATTCAAACATCCGCTTCATCCTTACACCAACGCATTACTCTCGGCAATTCCAAAGCCAGACCCATTGACTGAGAAGGATCGTCGAAGAATAATCTATAACCCTTATAAGGATCACGATTATTCAAAGGAAAAACCAACTCTCGTCGAAATTGTTCCTGGGCACTTCGTTCTCGCTAATAGTGCTGAACTAGAAAAACACAAAGCGAAAATCGCTGCCATAGACAAAGACAAATAATAATTAAAGGATACGGATGTATCCTTTTTTCTTGCTCATTTTATTATTGAAAGAATTCATTTTTTTGTTAGGAATAATTTTTGCAATAAAAAAGGATGTGGCGAACCACATCCTATAAACGCGAGTTATTGTTTTCTTTTATTTTTCAAAAGCAGTGACTTTGCGGCGTTTGATGATGACAAATAAGATACAGACTAAGGCCGTTGCTGATAAGAGAACGGAAGTAGTGGCAATTGAACCACCGCATCCACCTCCAGAAGAGCCAACAGAGATGTATTCAGGTGGGTTGTCCACTTGACTAGAAGTCAAACGGAACAGCCCGCTTTCAGAATGGAAGGAAGCATAAATGCCATTGATGGTGACTTCAACTTCGCTTTCAACCTCTTCGGCGTTAGTGTCATACACCTTTAAAGTGAGAGGATCTAAACCATTAGTTAACTTAATAGTGATATCCAAACCACCTTCAAGAGTAGCTTTATTGACACCCTTTTTGACTGTTATATCAAATGAGCGATCAACTAATCCCGCCGCTGGATTATTGTCAGTAATCTCTGTCGTGAAGTCATGACTTAATAGTAATGCTTCGTTTTCTATAGCGATATGATATGGGTCATTTATATGAGTAATCATATAGCTATTTGATAAGGCAAGATTGTATGTTTTGAAGAAAATTTTGTTTACAGAAGCGAAATCACTTTGTAGAACATCGATGTAAGAGCCATCTGCATCAGTGATAGCTTCACGTTGTTCACCATTGACAGCAGCGTAGGTAACATTTGATTCGTTATAACGAATGCGAGTGTACATTTTGCCACCCTTTTTGACTGAATCAACCGATTTCACAGTTGGAACGCCAGAATCAATATTGATGGTGTAGCTAAGTTCATAGCTTTGTCCTGTCGAAGCAACGGTGTAGCTGAAAGCCATCTCGTATTCACCATCTTCATAGAATTCTTCAGTCTCAACGTCGTAGGTGGGAATAATACTATAAGCGCGGTGAGCGATGATACCGCTGTCAAGATAGTCAGCGGAGATATGTGATTTGTAGAGTGCATAATTTTCGAATCCTTCTTCACTAGATCCGAATAGAGAATCGAACATATGGTCAGTCAACACTACTTCATCAGTGGCTTTGTTGGTCAAAGTGATGGTGTTTGTGCTGACGGAACGAGTGACGAATTGCTGAATAATCATCGTATTGCTAGAAGCATTATTACCGATGAAAATGTTATCAGCGGAAACCTCGCCTGTATATGGGTTAGTTCCAACAGTAGTCAGAGTTTTTTTATTGGAATCCTTCAAAGAGAAAATGCTGGACTCGTTATAAATAACGCTTTCCATTGAAACGCTATCAAAGTTCGGGAAGTAACCTGTCACCCAGCCAGAACGATAATCTGCTGCAGTAAGGCTCATACTATTGTTGGCGAAGGTGTTAACGAGGTCTGAACCATAAGCTTTTCCCTCAACTCTTTCAAAAGTGAAAGGTTCGACAGGAGAAGCGGATGCATAATCACCATAGAAACCATAGAACGGAATGCTAAGAGTTGGATTTGATGTCACAACTGGGGTTAAGACAACGTATCCTTCAATTGAACAACCATATTCAAAGTATTGAGCGATGGTGTCTTTAACTGACTGTGAAAGAGCAAATGAATTTAATGTAATGGTTGAAGAGCCGGGAGCAACTGTGACTTGTTGAGTGAATTCCCCAATTAAAGTGTCGAGAATAGAAGCGTAACTTCCAGTTAAGGTTGGATATCTTTCTAAATCATATGAAGCAACAGTTGGCCGGTAAATGCTGACCTTAGCGTTATAAACAACGTTTGAGGCAGCAGAGTTGTGAGCTAAGAATGACAACTTAACATTGCCGGATTTAATATCAGCGTTGTTGCGAAGTTGAATTTTAGCTTTGCTAATTCCTTCTGTGCCATCATCGCTTAAGCCTTCAAGATAAACCGATGAAGTGTCAGCGGCAGCAACATTGACCATACCAGCGCCTTGGATACGAACACTCGTGTGATTGGTGCGATGAGCATCTTTCATAGGAGTAGCAGTTGACATGATACGAGAACTCATTGACTCTTTATATCCGTTTTCCGCTAAGTGGTTGGAAAGCAAGAGAGCTTGAGCGCCACAGTAGTTTGGAGTGGCCATGGAAGTACCGCTTAAATAGTCATAAGCAGTATCGCTTTCAATAACAGCGCCTTTAATATTTTGACCTGGAGCAGCAATTTCTGGCTTGAGGTCTAAATTAGCAGTTGCGCCATCAGAAGTGAAATCAACCACTTGTCCAGCAGTTGGATTATCAGCAAAAGTATTAATTAAAATTGAGAGATTACCACTTTGTGCATTGTCAAAGATGGTCTTGTCGCGATATAAGACAGTTGCCACTGGGACAGATGGTGAATAACCACCAAAGTCCATGCGGAAGGTGAAATCAGTTTCGCCAGCATCATTGTTAATGATGATAACAGCACTAGCGCCTTTTGAAATGGCGTTCTGTACTTTCTCGGTAAAGGTGAGTTCGCCACGATCAATAACGGCAATCTTGCCGGAAACATTGATTCCAGTGTAATCAGCGATAGCACCTAAACCAGGAACTTTTACCCATGCGAAACTGGTGGTGGCACCAGTGATGAGATCTCTTAAGTATCTTTCAGTAGTGTAGACAACTTCACCATCGGTACTGGTGTAATTGGTCACTTGATCGTAGAAGGAAACGTTAGATCCAGCTACTAACATGCATTCTTCATAGAATTCCCAATTGGCTTGGGCGGCAGCTACTGTTGTAGCACCTGAGTTATTAGCATAGGAAGAAATGATTCCGGTTTCGACAGCGTCGGTTGACCAGTTTTCATAAGCAGTTTGCTTGTACATTCCTTTTCCAGAGTTGCCGGCAGCAACGTTGACATTGATGCCATTTTCTTGCATGTCGCGAATCGTATTTTGAACGATGGTATTACCATCGAAATCATCAAGATCGCTACCTAATGACATATTGACGATATCGACGCCAATTTTTGCCGCATCTTCTAGAGCTAATAAGATTGGTTCATCATAAGCACCAACT
>Ga0265294_10007346_pt1 | contig 13083 bp, 9 predicted proteins | sample MunlanPumphouse3_FD_192504 | JGI IMG/M metagenome (GOLD analysis project Ga0265294, IMG submission 192504) | Groundwater microbial communities from a municipal landfill in Southern Ontario, Canada - Pumphouse #3 | ecosystem: Environmental > Aquatic > Deep subsurface > Groundwater | place... | reverse complement strand
CATTCGTTCAAAGATTTTGTGCATTCGCAGGATCGCGCTTCAAACCAGGTTGCCAGAGCGTCACCCATGCCTGAGATCAGGAATCGGACAGGCGCTGCAGCGATGATGTTCAGATCCACCAAAACCACCGCTGGATTCCGCTTTTGATATAGCACAGTTTCAAACACACCTTCTGGACTGTAGGTGACGGCACAGCCACTACAAGGCGCATCAGTGGAGGCAATCGTGGGAACCACAATCACAGGAATCCCCGCCCAATCCGCCACTATCTTTGCCGTATCAATGGTTTTACCCCCGCCCATGCCGATCATGACATCGATATCTGAACTCCTGACCTGCTTAAAGATTCTTGAGAGCTCTGGCTGTGAGCATTCTCCCCCAAACTGCTCAATCACAAGCAGTTCCGAAGCAAATTCCTTGCTCATGCCAGGCAGTATAGCCTTGATCACAGATGGTGAGGCCAGCATCAATGCCTTGCTGCCATACTTTTTCACCAGCAGGGGAAGCTCATACAACGCTCCTGCCCCCTGTAAATACTGCCCAGGAAACAAAGCTTTTTGCATCATTGGAATCTCCTTGTTGCTTATGCTTTACGTTTATTGATCATAATACCATAAGTAAACATGGGTCAGAGCTGTCAACTCTTTGTTTTGATTGATAGTATCACCATGATATTGATGGACTGGTCTCCATGTTGCTTATTGCCCTTTTCGTTGTCCAGCGAGATTATCAATTTTTTGCTTGACCTCATTCAAGCGCAATTTTATTGTACTTCAAAGATAATTTAGGTGGAGGAATCGTGAAAAGATTTTCGTTACTTGTTGTTTTACTAATGTCTGTGTTCTCAATCCATGCGTTGTATCGGATCGAGGGAGCAATCAATGATGTCAACCCTCAATCAATCACCGTGGTTGATGATTATGCTTTTCTACCGTGTAACTGGGAACTCATGATTGCGGACATCTCCGATATCGGCAATCCGCAGCTATTAGACGTTGTGAGTGAACTCTATCATGGCAGAGCAGTCATTAAAGACACTCTTGCTTACGTCTCAGAATATCAGAGCCTCAAAGTTGTCGATGTCTCAGATCCCCTTCAGCCCGTACTTGTGGCAGAGATAGCAATACCAGCGCAGATTTTAAAGTTTGATGTAGCAGAACCCTACTTATATGCGTTCTTCAGTGATGATACGATGCAAGTTATCGACATCACAGAACCCGCTAATCCGCAAACCGTTTATTCTGACCAGGCACCCATGCTTCCGAGCTACATCACTCTTGCCGGGAATCTGATGTTCATCAGTGGCGGTAGTGATGGTTACGGCAATTCCAGTATCAAGATCATAGATGTTTCGGATCCTTCAAACCCCATGATCAGATACACATACAATACCAGCAATCTGGCAACAGGGATCACCGTGGATGGAAACATTGCCTATATTGCAGCACGCTACGCCGGAATGTTGATCTGGGATATCTCGAACCCAAACCAGCCCAACCAATTGGGAGTATTCAATCCGGGACGAGCGATTATGGATGTCAGCATCCAGGGATCAACAGCGTGTTTGGCAAATGAACTAAATGGCATCCTGATGGTGGATATATCCAATCCTGCCAACCCGCTTGAGATCGGAACTTGCGATACACCTGGTTTTGCATATCACGTTGCACTTCAGGGAACCCTTGCCTATGTATGCGGCAATGCCGGGCTCCAGATTGTCAATGTATCAGACCCTCTACCCTCTCCCAACGTTATCGGTTCATATTACAATGAGGGGGATTGTTACAATTCACTTGCCCTGGGAACCAATAGTTTGTATATGATTAACTCGTGGGAAGGGCTGAAGGTATTGGATATAAGCGAGCCCTCATTACCAGTCTTGCAGGCAGATTATCCTGATATGGGTGCTTATGGGATTCAGGTACTTAATAATAAGGCCTATATTGCCAATCAATTTGGCAGTTATGACATCCTCGATATCACGGATCCGGCTAATCCCCAGCCCTTGGGATCATATTCTGGCATGGATGGTCCGATTTCGTCAGCTGTGGTGGGAACCAGAGCCTACGTCCTTGATCAATTTGAAGGACTCAGCATTCTGAATATCGCCGACTCGGCAAATCCCACTTTGCTTGGAACGTATTCGGATATTGTCTCAGCGTATGCCATCGCGATCCGGGGAACTCATGCTTACATCATCGATCGAGCAGTGGCCTTCCCCAAAGTGAAAGTTATCAATGTGGCGAATCCTTCTTCTCCTCAATACGCCGGGGAAAACTATATGCCGGATGAGCCAAACGCAATTGCCATCCTCGGTAACTATGCCTATATCGTCTCCGGTGGAGCAGGTTTAGAGGTCTATCAGATCATTAATTACGCGTCGCTACTCTTACTTGAAAGCATCCTTCCCCAGCCTGGCAGTAACCTGGTGTATTGCTTTATCGAGGGAGGTCGTTTGTATGCTTCGGACGATAACTTGAACAATATCTATATTTATGATCTCAGCGATCCCTCCCAACCTGCATTAGTCAAAACGATCACCACAAATTTTGCCACCTATGACATGAAGCTAAGAAACGGGCTGCTCTATACGGCAAACTCTTATGCCGGAATGCACATTCTTGATCCGGATGCGCCTTCAGGGATTGAAGATCCTACTCACCAACCTCCATTAGTGGCTTTATCCAATTATCCGAATCCCTTCAACCCCAGCACAACGATATCCTACAGCATTCCCGAAGGGGGACCGGTTAAACTGAATATTTACAACCTGAAAGGCCAACTAATAAAGGTGTTGATCAATAAAGAGGAATCCTCGGGAGATCACAGCATCATGTGGGATGGCAGGGATCGAAATGGCAATATCGTAGCCGGCGGTGTCTATCTATACCGTTTATCCACTCCAGGTAGCTCAGTATCAAAGAAAATGCTGATGATGAAATAGGATCATAGAAGCTGGGACGTAAGCTTCTCACCCACCCGATTGCTGAAACATCCAGACTTGGACATCAGCATAGGGGAATTGGCTCACGTTCCTTATCGTCACAATGCGGTCACCTTGCGCTTACTTTCATCACCATAAGGTAAGCGCATCGTGACCACGACAACTGGGATGGACACAGGGCGCATCCAAGATTTCCATTGACATAAACACCCTTTTGGCTAAGCTGGCAAAAAACTATTCTTTGTACACAGTACAAAAGGAGCAAGAATGCCATATATATCTAATACAGATAGAGATAGGCAAAAGATGTTTGCCCGGATTGGAATCAGCAAGTTTGAAGATTTGATTCAAGCTATTCCAGAGAAGTTCAGGCTTGATGGCGAGCTTAAGCTTGATAAAGCAATGTCTGAGCTCGAAATCACCCACAAGATCAAGAGCCAGACCTGCAAAAACCTCTGTACGCAATCCACCAATTCCTTTCTGGGAGCTGGTGTTTATGACCACTTCATCCCTGCTGCTGTGGATAGCATCGTATCCCGTCCGGAGTTTTTCACAGCCTATACCCCATATCAGGCAGAAGTGAGCCAGGGAACACTGCAATATATCTATGAATATCAGACCATGATTTGTGAGCTGACCGGGATGGAGATTGCCAATGCCTCCATGTACGACGCAGCCAGTGCAGTAGCAGAAGCCATTCTGATGGCAGTGCGCAAGAACAAACTTACAAAGGCGATCTTGCCCGCAACCTTGCATCCGGAATTTGTGAAAGTAATCAAATCCTACACCGAAGGGGCAGGTATTGAACTGCTCACGGTGCCGGCCAGGGACGGAGTGATCGACAGCACTGCCCTGAAAGCCATAATGGATGAGAGCATCGGCAGCGTGGTGATGCAAAGCCCAAACTATTTTGGCAATATCGAAGATGCAGACCTGATCTCGGAAATTGCTCACAGCCAGGCCAAGAGTCTGTTGATAGCCTGTGTGGATCCCATCTCTCTGGCGATCCTCAAAGCACCGGCTGAATACAATGCCGATATCGTTGTTGGTGAAGGTCAGGCTTTGGGAAACAGCATGTACATGGGTGGCCCACTCTTTGGTTTCTTTGCCACCAAGCTGGATATGGCTCGTCAAATGCCTGGTCGCATCGTAGGTGGGACTCTGGATAAGGAAGGCAAGCGTGCCTATGCCCTGACCCTGCAGGCTCGTGAACAGCATATCCGCCGTGAAAAAGCCACATCAAACATCTGCTCCAATCAATCCCTCTGCACTCTGGCTGCAACAGTCTATATGAGTCTGATGGGACGCGAAGGCCTCAAGGAAGCTGCCCTGCAGTCAACTCAGAATGCGCATTATCTGGCGAATGAGCTCTGCCAGATCAAGGGCATCAGCATGGCTTATCCTGATGCTCCCTTCTTCAAGGAGTTTGTAATCAACACTCCCCTGCCCGCAGCCATGATCATTGAAAAGATGCTGCCCCAAGCCATCTATGCCGGAGTAGCAGTCGCTGAAAACCAACTTATGATAGCCGTAACGGAAAAGAAGGGAAGATCTGAAATTGATGATTTTGTAAAAGCTATGCAGGAGGTTTGTCATGTCTAAGACTATATTTGAACACTCATCCACCGGCCGTAAAGGCGTATGCCTGCCTCCCCGTGAGTTTGATACTGCTCTTGAAAGCTTGATCCCGGAAAAATACCTGCGCAAAAATGCAGCCAGGCTTCCGGAATTGAGCGAATTGGATGTTATGCGCCACTATATTGAGCTTTCGCACAAGAATCACTTTATAGAAAAGGGCTTGTACCCCCTGGGCAGTTGCACCATGAAATACAATCCCAAAATCCATGAGAGTCTGGTGCGCCACACCTGCTTTGCCAATCTGCACCCCTATCAGCATGAAAGCACTCTGCAGGGAGCTTTGGAACTGCTGTATGAATTACAGGAAGATCTGGCTGAGATTTCCGGCATGGCCAAAGTTACTTTGCAACCCGTAGCTGGGGCGCAAGGGGAGTTCACCGGAATCAAGATCATCTCTGCTTACCACAAAGCCAAAGGTAACACCCATAAGACCAAGATCATCATTCCTGATAGCGCTCATGGCACCAATCCTGCCTCCTGCAATCTGGTGGGCTTTGATGTTGTGGAACTGAAGTCCGACGCCGATGGCCGCTGTGATCTTGCCCGCCTCAAAGAAATTGTAGATGAGAACACTGCTGGCTTTATGCTCACAAATCCCAATACCCTGGGTTTGTTTGAAACTCAGATTGAGCAGATTGCCGAAATCCTGCACAGCGTTGATGCCCTGATCTATATGGACGGAGCAAACCTCAATGCCCTGTTGGGAATCGTCCAACCTGGCAAGATCGGCTTTGATGTGATCCACTTTAATCTGCACAAGACCTTCTCCACTCCTCATGGCGGCGGTGGTCCCGGAGCTGGCCCTGTCGGTGTGGCAGAGAAGCTGATCCCCTATCTCCCTGTACCAATGGTTACCAAGCAGGACGGAGTGTATCACCTTGATTATTCTAATGAAAGCACTTCCATCGGCAAAGTGCATGGCTTCTATGGCAATTTTGCCGTGCTGGTACGCGCTTATATCTATATCAAAATGCTGGGAGCCAAAGGCCTGCGCAGGATTAGTGAAAATGCCATCATCAATGCCAATTATCTGATGGCAATTCTCAAGGATTATTACCACATCCAACACCTCGAACCCTGTATGCATGAGTTTGTGGCAGATGGGACTATGCAGAAGAAAGAGAATGGGGTATCCACTTTGGATATCGCCAAAAGACTTTTGGACAAAGGCTTTCATGCCCCAACCATATATTTCCCACTGATCATTCCCGAAGCAATGATGATCGAACCTACAGAAACCGAGAGTATTGAATCTCTGGATGCTTTTGCCGAGGCCATGATAGAAATTGCGCAGGAAGCCAAAGAAAATCCAGAACTATTACATGAAGCACCGCTTACCACCCCTGTTCGCAGGGTTGATGATGTTCGGGCAGTAAAAATGCTCGACCCCATCTTCAAGATTGAGAACTAAGGAGATTTAATGAAGAAATTATTGATCGTCACTCTTATCCTGATCGGCATACTGGGTCTTGGAGCTCAGAATGTGAAACTGGGATATGTGAATACAGACCGCATCCTGATCGATAGCAACGAAGCCACAGAAATCAGCCGTCTCTTCCAACTTGACCGTCAAAACTGGACAAACCAGATTCGGGCACTGGATGACGAAATACAACAGATGGAGCGTGATTTTGAAATCCGTAAGCTCTCCGTCAGTGAAGCTACCAAACGTGATATGCAAGGCAAGATAGATGCCAAGAAAGCCGAAGCCGGACAACTTTTGGAGCAGTACTTTGGCGAAGGTGGCACTGCGGAACAGCGCTATCGTGAATTGATCGATCCCCTCACCAAGAAGATCCATGATATCATCACGAAAATCGCTGCTGATGAGAATTACACAATGATCCTGGATGTGAGCATGGGCGTTGTGCTCTATGCTACTCCCAGTATTGATATCACCGAGCAGGTTTTGCAGGAGCTGAACAAGGATACTATCAAACCCACCGATGTGGTTACTCCAGAGATGGATAAACCCGAGGCACCTGCAGATCCCTTCGGAGAAATGAAAGATGGCTTTCAAGGCTTTGGTGACCCACTGAAACCCGAAGACATTAAACCCTGAAGATGAAGAAGTTTCATAAAGCTCTATCAGCCCAGGAAATCATCGCTATCACTGGCGGAAGCTGGCTGGGCGCAAATGACGTCACACTGGACAACGTTTGTGAAGCCATTGAGGCCAATCCAAGCTCCGTAGTATTTTGCGAGCAGGAACGCTTGATCTCCCAAATAGCCGAAAGCCCTGCTGGTTTAATCATTACCAACAGCCAATTCAGCGAGAGATTGGGTGCCCGCCCACAACTGATTGTGGATACACCCTATTTCAGCTTTATGCGTCTGGTATCATACTGGCTGAGTCTTGAGCAGAAGATGCAAAACTGGAGCATCCATCCCACAGCAATTGTTGATCCCAGTGCCCGTTTTGAGGGTGAAGTATCCATTGGAGCATACTGCGTGATCGGGGCAAATGTGAGCTTGGGAAAAGGTGTCATCATATCCGAATCCTGCTCAGTTCAAGCCAATACATCAATCGGCGCAGAGAGCGTCTTGCATCCCCGGGTATGTATCTATCCGGATAGCGTTATTGGAAAGAAGTGCATTCTGCACAGCGGTGTGGTTATTGGTGCGGACGGCTTTGGCTATCTTTTACTGGATGGCATACAGCAAAAGATCCCTCAGGTGGGCAATGTGGTGATCCGCGATGATGTGGAAATCGGCGCTAACAGCACGATTGACCGTGCAACTCTGGGCTCAACTGAGATAGGCAAAGGCACCAAGATCGACAATCTGGTTCAGATCGGGCATAACTGCGTTGTAGGCGAACACAGCATCCTCTGCGCTCAGGTTGGCCTGGCAGGCAGCACCATCGTTGGCGATTATGTATATCTGGCCGGCCAGGTGGGTGCCGCAGGACACATCAGCATCGGTTCCAAAGCCATGGTTGGCGCTCAAAGCGGAATTGCCGCCAGCATCCCTGAAGGGGGCAAGTATTTTGGCACTCCTGCCATTGACGCCAATTCCATGAAGCGGATAATCGTGGCACAAAAGTATCTGCCTGAGCTCTTGCGCGATTATCAGAAAAGACTTAAGGAAGATTCCCATGACTGAATATAAACACACCATCGGTTGCCGGGTGTCCTATACTGGCATTGGCTTACATTCTGGAGAAATCTCCACAATCACCTTCAAACCTGCTTCTGCAGAAGAGGGGATTGTGTTTATCCGGGTGGATTTACCCAATCGGCCAGAGATCCCAGCCGATATTGATCACGTGGTGGATATCTCGCGTGGCACTACCATCGGAGTGAACGGAGCCACAGTGGGCACCATTGAGCATGTGCTATCAGCCATCAAAGGCTTGAATCTGGATAACATTCGCATTGAGATCGACGGACCTGAAGCGCCCGTTGCAGACGGCTCTCCCATCGTCTTTTTCAACCTCCTTAAGCAAGCAGGCAGGGTGCAGCAGGATAGCGAACGAGTTTATTTCGAAATCGAAGGGCCAATCAGCTTTTCTGCCCCGGAAGATAACGTGGATGTAGTGATCGTGCCTTCAAATGAGCTGAAGGTTACCTTCATGATTGATTACAAGCATCCCTATCTGGGCACGCAATACACCTGGTTGCCCAGCATTGATGTCTATGAAAAGGAATTTGCCGGAGCCCGCACCTTTTGCTTTATCAAGGAGATACTGCAACTCAAGGAGATGGGACTGATCAAAGGCGGTTCACTGGAGAACGCTCTGGTGATCGCCGAACCCGGAATCAGTGATGACGAGCTCAAGCATCTGCAGGATATCTTTGGTTATCACAAGGAAGTAACTGTTTCTTCCGAGGGGATTCTAAATAGCCATCCCCTACGTTATTACAACGAGTTTGTACGCCACAAAGTAGCAGACCTGCTGGGTGATATTGCGCTACTGGGCATGCCGATAAAAGGGCATATCCTGGCTGCCCGCAGCGGACATAAGACCAATGTGGAATTGGTCAAAAAGCTGCGTCAGATTCAAAAGAAGCAAGAACTGCAGATGATCTATCAAAAGACCAGGAGCAAGGAAGCAGTCTTTGATATCAATGCGATTATGCGTATCATCCCGCATCGCTACCCCTTCCTGCTGGTCGATAAGATCCTGGAGTTTGTTCCCGGTGAATCCATCGTGGGCATGAAGAATGTGACAATCAACGAGCCCTTCTTTCAGGGACATTTTCCCGGACATCCGATCATGCCTGGAGTACTTATCATTGAAGGTATGGCACAAGCTGGTGGCATAATGCTGCTCAATCAACTGGATAATCCGCAAGACTATGTAGCGTATTTTGCCTCCATCGACAACGTAAAGTTCCGCAAACCCGTGATGCCCGGAGATACCTTGCGCTATGAGCTTACTGTAATATCCCTGAAACGCTCGCTGGCAAAAATGCACGGCGATACCTATGTGAATGGTGAAAAAGTGGCAGAAGGAGACTTCATGGCCATGATTACAAAGAGGAACGTATGACAAAGATCCACCCCACTGCTTGTATCCATGATGGAGCCAGAATCGGTGACAACTGCGAAATCGGCCCCTTCTGCGTGATTGGTGAACACGTCAGCTTGGGCGATAACAACATCCTGCACAATAATGTGATTTTAGATGGACACACCAGTATCGGTGATGGTAACAAAATCTTCTCCTATGCAGTATTGGGCACTGATCCTCAGGATTTGAAGTTCAGTGGAGAACCCACCCGCCTTAGGATTGGCTCAAACAACACCTTCCGTGAGTTTTGCACCATCAACCGCAGCAATCAGATGGAAGAAGATACCGTAGTAGGCGATAATAACCTGCTGATGGAATACGTTCACATCGCACATAACTGCCAGATTGGCAACAACTGCATCATCGCCAATGTTGTACAGCTTGCCGGCCATGTCCACGTGCATGATTATGCCACCATCGGTGGAGTAACAGCCGTCCATCAGTTTGTACATATTGGAACCCAGGCCTTTGTAGGCGGAGCATCTGCAGTCAAAAAGGATATTGTACCTTTCTCCCGCGGGCAGGGAAATCCCTACCTGACAGTGGGTCTGAATAGCGTAGGCCTGATGCGAAAAGGCTTTTCCAGTGAAGACATCGCCAGCATAAAAGCTGTTTACAACCTCTTCTACCGAGAGAAATTGAACACCTCACAAGCTCTGGCCAAAGCGGAAAGCATGGATTTGACCCCACTGCAGAAAGTCTTTGTGGACTTTGTGAAGACTGCCGACCGGGGAATCTCAAACTAAACTTTGAAGCCCTGGATTTGAATCCGCAAGGGAATGCCGGATTTTAAGACTTCCCTTGCGGAATTGTTGTTTTCGAGACGACAATTCATGGGTTATTTATAGAAACTCATCAGTTGAGAAAAGGGGCATGACCAGTAGGAATCTTTATCCACTGATCAGCCCCGAACAACTTATAGTTACCAGCAATAACCCGATCAAATCTCCATAGCCATCAACACGCGCCATTCCTGATTATACAGCTTGATCGTAGTCCAGCTTGAGCGCTTCAATACTTTTTGCTGATGCCCGGCAGATTGAAATACATATTCTCCATTACCGGAGTTTTTGGCCGCCATCTCCGTCCCTAGCTTGAGCAGGCTCTCATATTCCTTAAACAGCGGATCTTGAAAGAGGTTTTTGCCGATTTCACGTTCGTCCAGATCATAGATGATGAAGCCGTCTCTCTGCATGATGCAAAGTTCATGACTTGGAGGAATATTCGTTTCTTTCAGGATGGTATCAATCATGATAGCGGGATTGATCAGCAGGCTGACTGAGCCGATCAGCTTTTTGCCGTCAAAGACGGGATATGCGATGCTCACCGCAGTATGTCCTTCCACAGATTCGAAACCATCACTGAATATGGGGCTCATTTTCTTGCGCAGTAATTGAACATGGGATTGTCCACTGATGTCTCTGGTCTCAGAGTTTCGATATTCAGCCGGCTCAATGTATTTGATCACTCCCGCAACATCCACAAAAGCTACATCAACGATCATAAGTTCTTCTTCCAACACTTTACCAAGCAACCTGCGAACATCCGATTCTTTGCTCCAGTTCAGTTTCGTATCCCTGATCGTGCTGCTTACTTGTTTATCCAGGTCATTCAACTTCTGTTGCAATTCGCTGCTAAAGGTGCTAAGGGAGATATCTTCCTTGTTTTTGCTGTCCATTAAGCCCCGCTCGACCAGGATCAATCGCCAGTCCAGGGAAGGTAATCTGCTATATACCCCTCTGCGAAGGTTGTTTCCCAAGTCATACTGAATGGCACCTTGCTCCCCTTGTAAAGCCATTGTGATGGCTGCGGTGAGCGATTCTGTGCCTTCTGTAAGGGCGTTCATGAAGATGAAATCCTGATCCTGATCCAGCATGGTGAGACCTTGATTATTCACCACAAACCAGGTATAATCCTGCGGAATCTTCAAGTTTTGATTGATCCGGGCATGCAGATCATCAAGATACACCGATGCTCCCAATGCGCCCACTGTTTTATCACCGATCATGATCGGAGTTGCCATCAAGGCTGATTTCTTACCGGTGGAGCGACTATAGATCTCAAAACCAAGCACGTCATTACCAGCAAACAGAGACTCAAAATAAGCCCGGTTACTGAGATTGAGATTTGTCAATCCCTTCTCGACGCTGTAGTAATTTCCATCAGGAAGTACGAAGAAATACACTCCTGGAAGCCGATCGGAGATTGCTTCCAATTGAGGATAGATAGCTTCCCACTCTGCACTTTTGCTTTCCGGACTTCGCGCAACCTGTTGTAACAAAGTTAGTGTGTCCATTAGCAGGGTATCAAGGTAATGGGCGGTGGCATTTGCCGCCAGGTCTTGCATGCTATCTGCATATACAGCAGTGCACAAAAGCAAGCTCAGAAGCACCATTGAAATCCATTTCATCAATAACTCCTTATCGATATTCAGTTATAGTAATCGTTTTATCTCATTAGAAATCAGTCAAGATATTTTGTTTATCAATCACCAGAACATAGCCCCTTAGTTACCGTCACGATGCGGTTACCTTGCCGTTACTTTTGTGACCACAAGGTAACGGCATCGTGACGATAACTAATGAGCAACAAGTAGATATGCAAGCTAGGCACTGGGAACAGGTTCAGCGATATTATCGAGTAGCTGCGTGCTGATTATCTAAAATAAACCTTGCCACCCAGAGCAAAGAAGAAAATCATGGCTTTAATAATCAACGACAAACGAGGAGTAGCAGATGGCAGCGAGTTTTTTTTGCGCAGATTGTGGATTTGAGACCACCAAGTGGAGCGGCAAATGCCCAAATTGTGGAAGTTGGGGAACCCTGAAAGAAAGCAGTCGTGTGCTTGGTAAGGCTTCAGCAGGATCGGATGGCAGTCCGCGTCCTAAAGCTCAAAAGATCGTGAAGCTAAGCACCAAAGAAGAAGCACGATTGCAAACGGGTAATCCAGAGTTGGATCTGGTTTTAGGTGGAGGCATTGTAAGCGGTATGTTGATCCTGATCGGGGGTGAACCAGGCATCGGGAAATCCACTCTGATGCTGCAGATGGCGCAGTGGTTGGGCGCAGCAGACAAGAAAGTGCTGTACTGCTCTGGCGAGGAAAGCTCTACCCAGATTCACCTCAGAAGCAAACGATTGAAGATCGATAGCGAAAACATCCTGCTGCTCTGCACCAACGATACGCAACACATCATTGAGGCTATTGAGGAAGAGAAGCCTGCTTTGGCGATTGTTGACAGCATCCAATCCATCTCGTTAAGTTCGCTGGATTCAATCCCGGGCAGCATAACGCAGCTTCGCGAAAGCACAAACCGGATCTTGAAGTGTGCCAAAAGCTCTGGGATTCCAGTGTTTATGGTAGGGCATGTTACCAAAGAAGGTTATGTAGCTGGACCAAAGATATTGGAACACATGGTGGATACAGTTCTTTACTTTGAAGGTGAAATCCGAAATCAGTACAAGATCCTGAGGGCAGTGAAAAACCGGTTTGGCTCCACCAACGAGATTGGACTCTTTGAAATGACCAATCTTGGACTGGTACAGGTGGAAAGCCCTAACTCGGTTTTTTTGAGTAATGAACACAGCCAGGTGGGGACATCCATTGGTTGCATTATCGAAGGCAGCCGCAGCTTCATTGTTGAGGTTCAGAGTCTTGCTACCAGTTCAAACTACGGCACGCCCCAACGAGTGGTAGTCGGTCTGGAGCAGAAAAAGCTGGCTATACTTCTGGCCATACTGGAGAAGAATCTGGCAATGTATCTGAGGAGTAATGATGTCTTCATCAACCTTGCCGGAGGCATCCGAAGCTCTGATCCCTCGCTGGATTTGGCGATTCTTGCAGCCATCATCTCTTCTTTGAAAGATGCTCCTCTACCAGAGGAATCGGTATTCATCGGAGAAGTTGGTTTGAATGGCGAAGTGCGGCCTGTAGCTCAATTGGAAGCCCGCATCGCCGAAGCGAGTAAACTGGGCTATAAACAGATCTA
>Ga0265294_10007345_pt1 | contig 13084 bp, 11 predicted proteins | sample MunlanPumphouse3_FD_192504 | JGI IMG/M metagenome (GOLD analysis project Ga0265294, IMG submission 192504) | Groundwater microbial communities from a municipal landfill in Southern Ontario, Canada - Pumphouse #3 | ecosystem: Environmental > Aquatic > Deep subsurface > Groundwater | place... | reverse complement strand
GTAGGAAGGGTTGACCGGAATCACCAGCCGTCCGTCGCGCATGCTGGGAGCCACATCTTTTTCGACGACCCCCTCGGCCTGTGCCTTGCGCAGAATCGCGTTGAGGCTGCGGGAGATGCTGCCGGCGGTAGAAGTAAGCTCCCGCCGTATCTCTGAAAGCTGCGGTGAAGCATGATCCTTCACCTGACCGAAGCCGTCGAGGATGGTGTCGATCTTCTTCGTGATCTCCGGATAGGTAGCGATATCACCCGTCAGCTGCAACAACCGGGGATAGCGGGGATTCTCCCCGTCGCGCCGCAGAAAAGCGATGATGCCGTTGATGGTCTGCAGCGACCGTCGCAACTCGAACAAGTCGCCTTGGTCGATCCATGCCCCCTCCACGCGGATGCGCCGCAACACGGGACGCATGTCGTAGAAGTGGTCGGACGGGAAGCTGTCCTCCTCGGCTAGGATACGGACAAACTCCTCGGTCTGCGTCAAGAGGGCATCAATCTCGCTGAAGGAATCGGAGAAGCGTATCTCCTCCGCTTTCTCCCTGCCCAACGGGCTGAGGCAGCGATCAGCGATCAGCTGACGCACTCTGGTAAACTCAATTTTCTGTTCGAAGTTATCGGGATAGATCACGTTGTTGTTTTTGAAAATCGTGTGACGCACGATTGTTAGACTGCAAAATTACAATTTTAAACCGAAAAGCGCTATCCTATATACCCTATCCGTAAAATTATTATCTTTGGAAAATCAAATAAAGAACCCCGACATCTGTCCATCCTTATGAGAAGACATTTCCTCGTAGCCCTTACCAGCGTGCTCATACTTCTGCCAATACGTTCTGCAGCACAGGGCCTTCCTCTCCTTACCGACGAGATAGCCGCAAGGCTGTCGGAACTGCCACTGGGCTGTATCGAACAGGAGTATCCCAACAAAACGGCACACATCATCAACAACGAAACAGAAGCAAAGCTCACCCCCAGGGAGCTGCATCCCGCCTTTTTCGGATGTTTCGACTGGCATAGCAGCGTGCACGGACACTGGATGCTGGTGCGTCTGCTGAAGATCAGAGCCTCTATCCCCGACAGGGGGGCAATCGTCGACGCGCTAAATCGATCATTCACAAAATCAAATTTATCATCTGAAGCAGAGTATTTTGCAAAATACGAAACAGCTAATATCTTTGAAAGGACCTACGGATGGGTCTGGCTACTGAAACTGGACGAAGAGCTGATGGGCTGGGACGACCCGCTGGCGCGGCAATGGCACGAGAACCTGCAGCCACTCACGCAGTATATTGTCGCAACCTGGAAAGCCTATCTGCCCAAACAGACCTATCCCAACCGCACGGGTGTACATGCCAACTCCGCTTTTGCAATGGGCTTCGCGATCGACTGGGCACGCGCCGCGGGAGATAAAGAAACGGTTCACCGCAACATCGGAACATCTGCTCCTCAACGCCTTGCCCGGTGTTTTTGCAGGCAATTACGGCGGCGAGCACTGGCTGGCCTCCTTTGCCCTGATGGCACTGGAATAATTTTTTCTCTTTTCCACCAGTTTTTCCGTGCAGGGGGTTGCAGAATTGAAAAAGAGTTGCTACTTTTGCACCTCGAATTCGGGAACGAACTTCATTTTTTGCGTGCCGGGTCGGTCTCATGCTTCAAAATCATGAGAACTGAAAAGAAAACCCTTCGCACTATCATTTATGTTGGCGAGATAGCTCAGTTGGTTAGAGCGCATGATTCATAATCATGAGGTCCCGGGATCATGCCCCGGTCTCGCTACTTGAAAATCAAACATTTACCGGAACTTCGGTGGGTGTTTTTTCTTTTTGGGCGCAATCCGCAAGTACATTCTTGTGTTGCTTGCCTGTCAATTCCGCTATTTCACGGCTCGACATCGTTATTGTGCTGTTAACTCTAATCGCATCCCCAACGCATCGGAAATTCTTAAAAGGGTCGATAATTGCATGTCGGTTTCGCCTTTTTCCAATAGTGCTATATATTCTCGTTTCTTCCCGATACGCTCCGCAAGTTGTGCCTGAGTCAATTTCCGCTCTTTGCGCTTTTCTTTCAGCAACTCTCCATAGTACCATGCACGTGCTTTTACAGTAAGCTCATCACGTGTTTGTGTGCCATACTTGCCGTATTTATCATTTAACAGGGTGTTTACCGTTGGCAGGTTTGCCAATAGTGCCGTATTTAGTTTTTTAGTTTTCATAACGAATAACGTTTTAAAATTTCTTTAGCCCTTATGATTTCTTTCCTGTATTGTTTATTGTCTTTTTTCAGAAAGGAATTTAATAAAACTGCCTGCGTACACTCTATAAAACTGATATTGTCGATTGCGAATAATAAGGATCTATGCTCATTGTTTCCAATAGATACACGCATTTCGTATAATTCGCTATTCTCCAGCTTCCTTACAAATTAATACCCTTATGTCTTTTTCGCCATTCATGTCACAAATGTAATAAGTTTATTACTTTTTTGTGTCATAACTAATAATGAATTAGCTTAAAAGTTCTTAAATACAGGGCAAATGAGGGTCTGAGTAGTGACGAAAAAAGACAAACTATATTTCGATTTCTTAAAAGACTTATAAACCATATATTTGTATTTTTCACAATACAAATATAACTATATTTTGTATTATTAAGAATACATTTTATATCTTTGCAAAAAATATTACAAGGATATGAAACAGTTATTTTCAGCGTTTTATCGCAAGTTAGAAGAAACAGATATGCATTTTGAACGTTACCTGAAAAGTCAAATTGACTGGAGCAATCGCTTAACAGCCATTACAGGCGCACGAGGAACGGGTAAGACAACAATGCTTTTGCAACATATAAAAGAGCAATACGGCAATAATCCCGAAAATATACTGTTTGTAAGTTTGGACAATATCTATTTCACAACCAATAAGTTGTATGCACTTGCTGATGATTTCTATTCACTTGGCGGACAGGAGTTATATCTCGATGAAGTGCATAAATATCCCGCTTGGGCACAGGAAATCAAAAACATTTACGACGATTTTCCTAAACTGAAAATTGTTTTTACAGGCTCTTCTATGTTGCAGATTTTCAAAGCAGATGCAGATTTGAGCCGTCGTGTAAGACATTTTCAATTGTTCGGTTTGTCGTTTAGAGAGTTTTTGATTTTTGAGGGATTGCTAAAAAAGTCGCAGACACCATTTTTGCTTGATGAAATTCTTGAAAACCACGTTTCTATTGCTCAAAAACTAAACAAGGAAATTACACCCCTGACTGCATTTCAAAAATACCTTCAATACGGATACTACCCATATTATAAGGAAGATACGGTAGGTTATGGCGAACGGGTTTTACAGACATTCAACACCGTAATGGAAAGCGATTTGCCTAATGTGGAAAGCATTGATTTTTACTCAATCAACCGGATTAAGAAGTTATTTTACATACTCTCTGAAATGGTTCCTTTTACGCCAAATATTTCACAATTGAGCCAAAAGGTAGATGTTACTCGTGTCAGTTTGATGAACTATCTGCAACTTCTCGAAAAATCACACAGTGTTTTGTTGCTCAGACAAAAAGCGACAGGTGTACGACAAATGGTTAAACCTGAAAAAATCTATCTGCAAAACACCAATTATAGTTATGCACTATCGGCGGAAAATCCCGAAATCGGCAATTTACGAGAAACTTTTTTCTTTAATCAACTGCAACAAGATCATAAAGTTACCTATACAGATCAAACCGATTTTTGCATTGATGGAAAATATTATTTTGAAATAGGCGGTAAAAATAAATCGACAAAGCAAATAAAAGATTTGAACAATGCTTTTCTTGCTCTTGACGGGATAACAATTGGTTTTCGCAACGAAATTCCACTTTGGCTTTTTGGTTTTTTATATTGAAAAAAAAATATCAAAAGGTATAATACCCCCCCGAAATTTGTACCACGATCTAAGAACGGGAGACCCTATCTGAATGAAGTGCCCGTTATGGTGTTCACCCCACTGTAATATCCACGTGGAAGAATGAGTTTTTGAAGCGATCAGAAGAAATCTTCTCGAAGCGTGGCCCCAAGAGTGAAGGTGATTTTGAAAAAGATGATTGTTTAAGCCTCCAGAGCCAATGTGATCTGCTGGGGATCAGCAAATCCGGTCTTTACTATGTGCCAAAAGGTGAAAGTGAGGAGAATCTTGAGATTATGAAGAAAATGGATAAACACCATTATGATCATCCTACTTACGGTGTTCTGCAAATGCAAGAGTACTTGTTCACACTGAGTTATCCGGTCAATCCCAAGCGAGTGAGACGACTCATGCGCAAGGCGCGGATAACAGCTCAATATCCAAAGCGGAATTTGACGGCAATCATAGACGTGTACAGTCGTTTTATTGTTGGATGGGGACTTCATAAATAGCCTGCATGGAGAGAACGTGATTGAAGTACTTGATGCAGCAATACATGAGCACGGTGTGCCTGAGATCATCAACTCAGATCAGGGAAGTCAGTTTACCAGCCCGACATGGGTGAACAGGCTCAAAGAACTTGGAATCAGCATCAGCATGGGTGGCCGTGGCAGGGCAACGGACAACAAACATCTATATCGAACGGTTTTGGAGAACATTGAAACAGGATTATGTATACCCGTTTCCGGCAGAGAACGGTACCACTCTTTGGAAAGGGATCAGAGGGTTTATGAATCATTACAACAAGGAGAAAACCAACCAGGGAGTCGGAAGACAAACCCCGGAAAGCATATACCGATTCAGCGCATGATCATTTTTATTTGTAAACAAATGTACATGTATCAAATGAGACATCAAGCTAAATCCCTGACGGGTTTTTGGAAAAATCTCCACTCTGAAAAGAGTTGTATTTTTCCAAAAGAGCCTGACTTACTCATTTGCTCTATGAATGGGTGGTTTACAAATAAAAAATCCAAAATAATAAAAAAGTTAGTGAATTATTTTTTAGTTAAAAACCCCGCTTAGACGGTACAGAGAACGGGTAGTATTAAAATTGACCGATTTAGTAATACCGCTTTGCGGAGAAAGCTATAAAATGGAAACGTAATCAGAATTAATAAAAGATATGGCAGAAAAAATATCAATAAGATTCTTTGATGACCGGGAAGTAAGAGCCGTTTGGGATGAGGCAAATTCCAAGTGGTAGTTTTCTGTGCTCGACATTGTTGGTGTATTAAATGCACAAGACGATTATGCAAAGAATCGCAACTATTGGAAGTATCTGAAAACGAAGTTAAAGAAAGAGGGAAACGAGTTGGTTAGTATCACTAACCAACTGAAACTATTAGCTTCTGATGGGAAACGCTATTCTACTGATGTGCTTGATATGGATGGTGTGTTACGTGAAGGCAATGGCAGAAGCACGAGAATATGGCTTGACCTTATGCTAAAGCAGCGTTTGAAAAAGTGTGTTGATTGGAGTTTGGTGAACAAGAAAAACTATCTTGATGCTATGACTCGCAGTGTGGCAGATGCTACACAAATAAAGCAGTTATTAGCATCTGCTCTTACTGATAAGATTGACGATCGTGAGACATTCATGAAGGGAATTGACTACTCATATTATTATGAGCAAGAAGATTAGAGGGTGTAATCCCAAAGCGATATGTTTCTGTAATTGCATTGCTACCACCAACAAATTAAACAGTGTACCGAACAAGTACCGAACAAGTTAACACTCGAAACCGAACAAGTTAATAACGATGTCGTAAGGAGGAATATAATGGTAAAGAATGACGAATCCTTGTTTTCCCCAAACAATATGGTTACATTTGCAACCATATTTCAACATCACTGTCATGGGGAAGAGGGTCATTGAAATCAAGGGAAAAAATGAGACGGTTTATCTCTACGAAGATGAATCATACTGGGACAAGGAAAAGGGTTACTCAACCCACAGGCGCACCTGTATCGGCAAAAAGGGAGCTGATGGCAAACCGCTCTATAACAAGTACTACACAAACAGGGAAATGATCCAGGCACTCACTGCTGAGGTAAAGGAACCCAAGGTAGTTTCCAATACCACCCTCGTGGGAGAGACCATGATATTGGACAAGGTGACGCAGGATACCGGGGTTTCAGATGTTTTGACTGAAAGCTTCGGTGAGGATGACGCCAGGAAGATCATTGCGCTATCTTACTACCAGATATGTAGGGGAAAGGCATTGAGCAATGCGGAGGACTGGCTTGAACAGCGTGGTTTGCGAAAGCTGGGGTTGAATTCTCAAAGGGTGTCCGAGTTGCTCGAGAGATTGAAAGAGGACAAAATCAACACGTTCTTCCAGCTCTGGATGGGGGAACATGCAGAAAAAGAGAACCAGTTGTTTGACCTGACCAGCGTGAGCACCTACGGGAAGCGCAACCCTTACGCGGAGTACGGGTACAACAGGGATGGGGAAAACCTTGAGCAAATCAACCTGGCATTGCTTACCTCGTGCCAGAGCGGTCTTCCGATATGGTACCAGATGCTTCCAGGCAGCATGTCCGACAAGGTGATCCTGGATCAAGTGTTGTCGATGATGAAAAAGATGGAAGTACCGAGGTTCACCTTCGTCGGGGATCGCGGTTTCCATAGCGATTACAACCTTGAACTGTTGTCACGCGGGGGCTACAAATTCACCATCCCGGTGCCGTCTAATGTCGCATGGCAAAAGAAGTTGATCGCAGAACACCGCGATACGCTGATACGCCCGGACAACCTCATCGGGGACAACGGGAGCATCATGTATGGGAAGACCATCTACAAGACTACCCCTGCTCATGGCAGAACCTGGTATCACCTCTATTGTGACCCGGCGAGAAAAGACAAGGTCATTGCTTATTTCATGCAAAAGCTAAGGAGATTGAAAGATGAGCTGGAAGCAGACAAGCCTGTAGAAACACACCGGGCGATGTATGACCGGTATTTTATCGTCAAGAACACGCCGGTTCGGGGCCGATCGGTGAATTATAACGATGAAGCGGTGCAGGAGTTCATCAACAGTGACAGTTGCTACTGGGTGCTCCTCTCTACCTCTGCCAAAACTGCGGTTCAGGCACTGGAGGAATACCGGGAGAGAAACGGGGTGGAATTGTACTTCGATGATGAGAAGAATCTTCTGGATTTGAGACGCCTGAAGAACCATAACGAACAGACGATCAAGGGTAAAATCTTCGTGACCTTCATCTCACTGATCATCCTTGCACGGCTACGAAAGAGGGTGAATCAGATCGACAGGAAGAAGCGCAAATACTGGTCGGAACATGATATGCTGCGCAAGGTGGAGACATATGCCAGGGGTCACTTCGGAGGAAAATACAAGGATGTATACTCCACGCCTACCGCGGCACAACGGCTCGTCTTCGACCTCCTGGGTATACCCTATACCTTCAAGGGTAGGGAAAGCACATCTGAAGGCGAACTCTAAAATATGGTTACAAAAAAACGGGATTTTCGGTTATTATAATTCAACTGTTCAGATTTTGATTGAATTCCTGAATCGGTTGGCCCTCTCGTAAAAATCCTTCTTCTCTCCATACTCAAAAAGACGTCCTACCACGCCGTTGCACACCTTGCATCTGCCTTGCACCCTGATATCATTCAGATCGGTCAGATAAACCTCTTCCACATCAATGCCCTCTTTTGCGACTCCTCTGCAATGACTGCAATAAACATTGTGTGCAATCACATAATCGTAAAACTTTTTATCTTCCTCATCCAGTAACACAGCTAATTGAAAAAGATTAATTTGTATTTCCGGCAGCCTTTTCATACTTAAATTTTGGGTCAATATTCAATAATTTGAATCCAATTTAACCTTAAATGACTCGTTCCCTGCAGGAAGGTCTGTATCTGTTTCGTACAACGGACTATATTTCCCTGCAGGCAAAACGCTAAAGGTATATTTATTGCACGCCCTTGCAACATCCACATACTGTGTTGCGGCTGTATTTACAGCCGATAATGCCAGATCGGCCAATGCTCCCAGTCCTCCCCCCAGACCCGTTGAAACAGAAGCATTATAATAGATATCTCCGGTTCTTTTAAAAACAACTTCGTTGGTTTTGGTGGATTTAATGATATATTCTACCTGCACATAAACCTGTGCAGCCAAACTTGATTTATCCCATTTATGAATGATGGTAAACAAAGCCAGATCAGCCCCGAAAATATTCCGGAACTTATCTAAAGGATTGTCAATAAATAGCTCTGTATCATATGCACTCTCGTTTTTCAATATCTCCATTGAAAGGAAGGTCGGGATGACATAATAACCCGCGTTGGCAATAGGGACATTCAATGTTGAATGAAAAAAATCCTTTGCTTCCACATTGGTACTCCTGTTAATTGGCGGCATTAACAATATGGTCAGCGGTTTCTCATCATACATTTTCTTATAAGCCACAGATCTTTTTACGGGAGTCGTAGTAGTAGTACAACCGGACAAAAAAACGACTACAATGACGGCAAGAAAATAGAACTTTTTCATTTTTCAATAATTTTTAAAATTCTATCGATAAAGGTTTTGGATTCAGGATAAAGATTCACCTCTTTCAACAGCATGGCTCTGCCTTCTTCCGTTTTATCCTTCTGAAGCAATACAAAGCCATAATCAGCGTACACACCTGGCGGCACCACGCCCCTCGAACCTTTCTGATATTCAATGATTTTCCGATAGGTCTCAATTAATGCCTGAGTCGATTTCTCATCGCTGTTCTTTACATAATTATAGCTGGTAACTTCGTAATTATCCCATGTATACAAAGGTTTCTGTACGGTACAGGATCCCATTAGGGAGACAGCGGTCAAAACATAAAAAATCTTCTTCATGGCAACATGATTTTCTTTGTTTCCTGTGATGAAATAAATATTTTTTTCCTGAAAATCACATTATTTTTGTAGGATACTGCAATCAGATGTGCTCCGGTAGGAATTTTATAAACCGTTCCTTTGGGACGATCCGCATGATTTTTATTCACTTCTGCCCGAAAAGAAGTTTTGTCATCAATCTTGACATCGACCCCTCCGGAATAGCTGCCCGGGTCTCCGACAAATTCCAAAAACGATTCGTTTTCTAAACCGGTTGACACTGTTTTTATTCCTGTACACCCGGCAAGGAATACCAAGCCGATGGTCATGAGAATGATTGTTTTTTTCATTGCTGAACCTCCTTAATGTAATAGTTAGTTAATTTTTGACGATCAATTGTTCCAGTGGTAAACGAGACCATTGAGAATTCATTTTGCGGATCTTCACCTCCCATGAAATCAACTCTGACCTTCCCGACTGTTTTACCGGGTAATTCCATCATCATACCGGTTTGTGGATTCTTCACGCTTTTACCTTTTTCAACCACTTCAAACAGATCCCCGACTTTCAACCCCTGTGTCTTACCGCCTGAAATAAAAATGCCGTTTTCGTCATAGGAAAGGAAATATGATTTCCAGGGTCGATCCATACAATTATTGACAATGTTTTCAACCAGCTTGGAAATGGCAGCAGAGATTGCCTTATCGCTCAAAGTAGCGTCGTAATCCGTTCTCTCCCCCAAACCCAAAACGGTCTTATTGGTTGTTTCTGCTTCCCCTTTGGCTTCTTCCGAATAGATGATCTGGCCGGTAGAAACATCCACCAGACGAATGCTCACCCCGGCCTGAACCGTTTGTGTTTTACTCCTCGAAAATGCATTTACATCTCCAACATTCTTTCTTCCAAATTCAGTAACAGAGCCAATAATCAGGTAATCAGCCCCCACCTTTTGGAATCCGTCATTTCCCGCAATTTCCAGCTCTTCCAGAATTTTATCCATATCCTGACGCTCCAGTAGAATAAATTTGTTTGTAGATGCCAGTTTAGCAGATAAAATATCTACCGCCTGCTTACCAATAGGATCATTTTCTTTATCGTAAAAGAGTCCCTTTGCATACTGAGTTTCATTTGAAAAGCGGGCGATCGCAACTTTTCGTTTCAGTCCCGGCTCCTCTTTGATCTCTTCCTGAATTTGTGGTGTAAGATTGACCACTTTCTGATGTGTTGTACAGCTAAATGTAAGTGCAGCACACACGATTCCCAGCAATGTTTTTTTCATGATTCACAGCTTTTGAATGAATGTTATTGACAGTTTTTAGAATTTTACACTTTGTAAACGCAACAAAGGAACAATGGAAATTTGACAAGTTATGTCCCGGGCAATATATTTTTGATCTTTTCAATCTGCGAGGCGATGTATTGTACAAACTCCGGTGAATCGATGATCTCGATATCCTCCAGCAGGCCGAGCACGAAGCGCCCTACCCCTTCGTAGGAGCAAACTTCGGTTTCGAGCAGCCATTCCCTGTCCGACACTTTTTTCAACTCTCTGGCGGCCAGAGGGAACTCCTCTAAAAGGAGGCTGGAAGAGCGAAGTCCCATCTTTAGCTTCAGCGGCAGCTTCTGACGGCTGTGCATCCGAAAAATATCGATATAACCCTCCTTGTGTGCCGCCTCATGCTGCCACGGATCCGGCAGGATCTCCACCGCCCCGATACGGGAGACCCTGAAGAGCTTCACCTCCCGATCTTCGAGGCAGTAACACCACACCTGCTCATAATTGGTAGTAAAGGTAAACGCCTCCACCCTGCGGTCGCGGATATCGTTGCCGTGCGATGAGGAGTAGTTCTTCAGAACCACTGTCCGGTGCTCCTCCATTGCCTGTACCAGCTGCCGCACGTTCCTGCCGTTCCTGCCGTTGACGATCGTTTCCGCCAGGATCTTGTAATCGTACACCGTGTAAAGCTTCTTCTTCAGGTTCTGTTTCAGGATATTGTTCTCGTCGATGCTCTCGATAGCCGACTTCAGGATGTAAGCCTCCTCTTCGGTGAAATGGATCAGCTCGCTGATATCCTTGAAGTAGGGCGACGATTTATCGAGCCGGATACATCCGTTCTTTTTCTTGATCACGAATCCCGCTTCGCGAAACGTATCGATATAACGATACACCGAACGGGGGGTAATCGAAAGCCTCCCGGCAATCTCCTCCACGGTCAGATAGTTACTGGCCGTGAGCATCTTCATCAGTCGGAGCAGCCGCTCCAGTTTGGGTTGGTCCATGGTAATGCAAATTATTTCACCAAATTCATCAACTGCTGATAGTTTTCTACCGCTTCGAATATTATCTTGTCACTGCTGATTGCCTGAAAGTGTTTCCGAGCGCAGGATATTTTTGCTGACTCCACTTCCCTGAGCTCCATGGTGGAGATATCGCCTTTGGTCTCCGCCACGAAAAAGACATGCTTCACGGTACCCTCGTTGAAGGCGATGGCCCAGTCGGGATTATATTTCCCCACCGGAGTACTGATATAAAAGCCCTTGGGAAGCTTCACATATACGCTCACCTCACTGCTGATATCCAATTGTTCGGCGAACGGTTTTTCTGTTTTGACTGAATCGAATATCACATAATCGTACAGGTGTTTGTTCGCCGGAATCGCATTCACACCAAGCTTGCCTTTCAAGGTTGGCTCGGTGAAGATCTCCGTGCCGAAGCTGTCGTTCAACTTGTTGTAAGCGATATGCTGAATGATCACCGTCGCTTTTTCCTCGTTGATCAGGTTGGAACATTTGAGAATAAACTCCTCGGGGTTGAGCATGAACTGGTCGAACACCGGTTTCTCGATACCGGTCAGGATTCTTACCACCGTATTGCGGGTCAGTCCGGTTTCAGCCACCACCTTGCCCACCAGATCGTACTTCACGTTACCGTTCACCGCCGAGTGCACATCAATGTGTTTCGACGATTGCTGCTTGAACCCCTCCCCTACGGCTAACGATTCTTTTGACTCAATCTTTTCCAAAGCTCCCGAAGTTACGGTGAAAAAGATTTTCGACACGTGCAAATGGGTGTTCAGTCGCTGAATCGCCTTTCGGATCAATTCCTCTGTCTCGAAGTCCACCACGTAGGCCGTCTTGGTGTTGATGTTCGCCCACAGTTTCTTAAACTCCTCGCGGTTGAACTTCTGTTCATCAAGATGCAGTTCCACGTTGTTGCCCCGTGCATTCTCGGGAGCAAGCATCTTCGGGTTGTACACCGAATCGAGGATATGCATCACCGACTCCCTGTTGGCTTCCACCTCCTCCGGCAGTTGGAAGCTGCCGCTCTCTTTGTCCTCATAGTACTTATCGGTCAGGGTCCCCGCCTTCACGTAACCATAGCCTGCCAGGCTCTCGTAGAGGACCAGGGCCGCCTCCTCACTCACTGGGTATGGCCTGCCTTGTTTATCTGCCAGCACCTTATCCTTGAACAACGAGGGAGAGACCTTCTGTGGACGGTCGGCAATCACTTCGGCCAGTTCCGTCTGAAGCGCCTTTGCAAACCGGTCGTAGCTCTCGCTCGCGATCACCGTCAGCTGGTTGATATGATGCACCTCACTTCCCAGAAAATTGGTGTCCATCCGCTCCCCCTCCTGGTTTACACACAGGCGGAGTCCGCGCCCCACCTCCTGGCGTTTGCGAGTCTCCGCATCGCTCTGTTTCAGCGTACAGATCTGGAACACGTTGGGATTGTCCCATCCCTCGCGCAGCGCAGAGTGTGAAAAGATAAAGCGTACCGGTTCACTGAAAGAGAGCAGCCGCTCCTTGTCCTTCATGATCAGGTCGTAGGCATCGGTATCCACGCTCTCTTTTGTTTTTCGTTCCACTTTCCCGTCCACGAACTGATTCTTCCTTTTGTCGATGGAAAAATATCCCGCGTGCGTTTTATCTGCTGTGATTGATTTCAGGTAACCGACATAGGCATCCTCGCCAATTTTCAGTTGCAAGCTGTTCACCACATCGTTGTACTCCTCCTCGAACATATCCGCATAAGTGCCGTTGAACGCATTGCCGGAAGCATCGTACTGCTTGTATTTGGCCACCTCGTCGATAAAAAAGAGACTCAGCACCTTGATATCCCTGAAGTAAAGCATCCGCTCCCGTTCAATATGCGACAGGATGGTCTCCCGGATCTGGATCCGGCGAAGCTGCTGCTCGTTCACCGCCCCTTTCACATCGCCGGCATAGAGTTTTGTTCCGTTCTGAAAAGTGACAGAATTATCTCTGCCATCGATATTTGTCACGGTG
>Ga0265294_10007344_pt1 | contig 13085 bp, 11 predicted proteins | sample MunlanPumphouse3_FD_192504 | JGI IMG/M metagenome (GOLD analysis project Ga0265294, IMG submission 192504) | Groundwater microbial communities from a municipal landfill in Southern Ontario, Canada - Pumphouse #3 | ecosystem: Environmental > Aquatic > Deep subsurface > Groundwater | place... | reverse complement strand
AAATAACCTCGGAGGACGCCAGAAAAAATATAGATGCAGGACTTGAAAAAGAGGTTTAAGATTAAGAAAGTCTTAAGCCCCAGAATTTTTATTTTTTAATTTATTTTGCTAATTTGTCAAACCTCTCCACTTTCTTTTTTCCGTGGATAAGGACACCAGGCGAGCTGACGGATTTTCTGATAAAAAAGTCTTTTTTAAGAAATAATAATAAGACACTTTATATATTATGTTTTATATATAATAGGCAATATCACCGCATCTTCAGGCAAATATGGAGTGGGGAAATTAGTTCTGGTACCGAAATTTATCTTGAAATTAAGATTTAAATTTAGACCTGAAAAAAATCCTGACTCTAAATGCTACAGTGATAGACGAATAATTTATTTCAACCTGTGTCATGAAGGGGCTTTCAATTCTTGAAATGAAGCAACCAGCAGCACCTTTTGCAGAGAGGTTATTTGAAATTCATTAGCGGTAAGCTGTACAGGTAGGGTTTCATCAAAGACCTGCCCCTGAAAGAAGAGAATTCCTTCTTTGTGGAGGGAGGGGGTATTCTCTTTTTGACTCTGGCATTCTGAGTGTGCTTCAAATATCCGGAAACAGGAAGTTTGGTGCTCAAGATGATTGATGCTTCTTAGCCATGCCTATACCTGTATTCTGCTAGAGGAGAGTTCGATTGAAGCACCAAAAAATTGGGGAGATGGATTTGCATGGAACAACCAGTTGATGTTGATAGCGAGTTAGGGTATGAACCGCTTGATTCACCCTGGTGGGTGGTTCTCCTGGAAGGGATTTTTGCCATTATTGTTGGCTTATTTCTGTTATACAGTCCTGCAATAACAACTGTTATTCTCATACAGGTCCTGGGCATTTTCTGGCTTGCAGGAGGAATTCTTTCCGTTTTAGGGGCTTTTGTATTCTCTGGAAATCGTATGTGGAAACTGCTTTCAGGTATCCTGAGCATTATTGCAGGAATCGTTATACTGACTTACCCTATTTACAGTCCTTTCATAGTGCTCACACTCTTCGTTATTTTCATAGGAGTATGGGCTATAATCAGCGGTGCTGTAAAACTTGTATCAGGACTTAAAGGGGAAGGATGGGGAACGGGAATCCTTGGTATAGTCACCATAATCCTCGGGCTTCTCCTTCTAGCCAACGCTCTGGTAGGAGCCCTAGCTCTACCGTGGGTATTTGGTATTTTCCTAGTTATCGGAGGAATCGGGGGAGTCATAGGCGGACTCAAAATGCGCACCTGAAAAAGGAGTTTTTTGAGACAAAAATAGGAGACAAGAATATGGAAAGACCTACTAGTGTTACTATTCTGGTCTTTTTGGCTGCATTGCTGGCATTTTTAAACGCTATTGCAATGCTTCGATTTCTTGGATTTTTGCCTTCTGGGAACGTCATGTCATCAGTAGGGGTAAGATGCCACTCATAAGGCTCGATGTGCTCAGGGACCGGGGGGTTACTTCAGGAGTTTTCACTCAGACGGTTCAAACCCTTCTTTTTGGAGGTTTCCTGTTCAGCATGGCTCTCTTCTTTCAGGTCGCCCTGGGCCTCAACGCGATACAGACAGGTTTTCTTTACCTCCCCCTCTCCCTACCTCTTTTAATTGCTTCGCTTGCAGCATCCCGGTTATCTTCCCGCATGGCCCCAAAGATCATTATTCAGGCTGGGCTACTCATACTTATTGCGGGGCTTTTCCTGTCTAGTGCAACCATCAATATAGAGGTCAGAGGGCCTGGCCTGATGACCGGGTTTGCCCTGATAGGTACAGGTTGGGGGCTTATAGCATCCCAGGTAATGAATCTCGTACTTTCGCAGGTACTTCCTGAAAGAACGAGCGAGACAGCTGCCCTTATGAGCGCTTCCCAGAACCTGGGAATGTCTCTCAGGACTGCATTGATGGGTTCCATCGTCATTGCAGGCCTGGTAGCAGGAGCCACCGCCCTCATGGATGAAAGTACTGTTATTCCAGAGGATCTCAAGCCCGCTGTGATATCCTCAGTAGAGGAGAATGCCCAGTTTTTGAGCGATGAAGAACTGCAGGCTGTCCTGCAAGATGCTCCTCCTGAAGTTTCACAGGAGATATTGAGGATCAACGAAAACGTCCGCATTGAGGGAATAAAAACCTCCCTCTGGGGGCTGGTGATTTTTGCGGTAGTGGGCTTAATAGTCTCGATCTTCCTGCCGCCTGAAATTTTAGTCTCTAAAAAAGAATGAAGATCAAGCACATCCAGATGACCTTCGGAAATTCGACAGGTCTTGAACATTCAATAGGCAGAATAATACAGGAAGTCAAAATATGGCAGCCAAAATTGAAGATGTGGAAACCAGAATTGAAGCATTGATGGACGTCATGAGAGTCCCTCCCGGCAAAAAGATCAACTTGAAGAAGGACTACGACCCCGGCTTCACCGGGAAATGGATGACGAAGGCAGAGGCAAAAGAAACCCTGGCAAGAGGCATCCAGATGCTTGCCGAGATGCAGGATAAGCTCTGGGCTCAGAACCAGTATGCCGTACTCATGAACCTTCAGGCACTCGATGCAGCCGGCAAGGACGGCACCATTAAGCACGTCATGTCAGGAGTCAACCCGCAGGGGGTCGATGTCCACAGTTTCAAGGGGCCTTCAAGTGAGGAAATGGACCACGATTATCTCTGGCGCAACTTCAAGGCCCTGCCTTCTCGCGGCCGCATCGGGATTTTCAACCGTTCCTACTATGAAGAAGTCCTGGTCGTAAGGGTGCACCCCGAATTCCTCGCCAGCCAGCAGCTCCCGCCCAAACTTAAGGACAAGCGTATCTGGAGGAGGCGCTTCGAGGAGATCAACAACTTCGAGAAGTATCTGGTTGACAACGGTATCGTTGTCATCAAGTTCTTTCTGTACGTGTCCAAAGAAGCCCAGAAGGAGCGTTTCCTGAGGCGGACCCAGTTGCCGGAGAAGAACTGGAAGTTCTCCGCAGCCGACATAAAAGAGCGGGCCCACTGGGACGATTATATCGCTGCCTACGAAGACATGTTCAACCATACAAGTACTGAGTGGGCGCCATGGTACATCGTGCCGGCCGATCACAAGTGGTTCACAAGGCTGGCCGTGGCTGCCGTACTTTACTACACGATGGAAAAACTTAACCTCGCCTATCCTACAGTCAGTGAGGAGCAGAAACAGGCTTTGATTGCGGCAAAGGAAGAGCTGGAGAGAGAGGACAGCGGTCCGAAGGATAAGGCCGTTGTAAAGGCCGAAGAGGAGGAAGATGCCGATCCACAAGACCCGGCTTCAAACGGTGAAGTCCCGAAGGACGAATCTAAGAAGGAAAGCAAGAAAAAGGGCAGCAAGAACAGGTAAGGTCATGCAAGAGCAGGGATACTTTCAACCTGAAAGATCAAGCCTCCACACTTTTCAAACTCAAGGAGAAGGAACATGTCACCCCAATCTGATAAAGCCACATCGCCGGGTCCGGCACAAACGGAGTCAGGTGTCAATTGGTACGCACTTACGCCCACAGAAGTCGCCAGCCGACTTCAGGTCGGTCTTGACAGAGGCTTAAGTGCAGCTGAGGCTCAGCAGCGCTTGCAGCAGTACGGCCCGAATCATCTGGTGGATACGAATAAGGAGCCGGGCTGGAAGGCGTTCCTGCGGCAGTACAAAGACCTGATGCAGATAGTCCTGCTTGTGGCGGCGATCGTCAACCAGATATTCACAGGTAAGTGGGGAACTACGCTGGTGCTTGCGAGTCTGACCGTCTTCAACGCAATGCTGGGCCTGCGTGGAGAATCCAAGGCTGCTGCCAGCCTGGAGGAGCTAGCCGGGACGATGAAGAGCATCACTCATGTGCGCAGGGATGGAGTGGCGCAGGAAGTCGACATCGCGCAGGTGGTGCCAGGGGATGTTGTGTTGATGGAGGCGGGAGATGTCGTCCCTGCCGACGGGCGCCTTTTTGTGACGGCCACTATGGAAATAGAGGAAGCGGCTCTGACTGGCGAAAGCGTTGCTTCCTTCAAGAACAGCGAGATTATAGAAGGGGCTGAGGTACCACTGGGTGACCGCCACAACATGGCATACATGAACACTTCGGTCACGCGTGGTCGCGGCGAAATGGTCGTCACCACTACCGGTATGGGTACCGAGATGGGTCACATCGCCGACCTGCTCAACAAGACCAAGGCAGATAAAACACCCCTGCAGAAGCAGCTTGACCGGCTGACGATGATAATTGCAGCGCTTGCAGGTCTTGCATTTATCCTGATGGTCATAATGGGGATCAATAACGGGCAGCCACTGGACGATATCTTCATCGCCGGTGTGGCTCTGGCTATCGCAGCCATCCCCACAGGTCTGCCGGCTGTGGTCATCACCATGTATTCCATGGGCACGCGGGAGCTGGCTGCCCAGAATGCCATTGTCAAACGGCTGCCATCGGTGGAGACTCTTGGTTCTGTCTCGGCTATATGCACAGACAAGACCGGCACGCTGACGCTCAACAAGATGACAGCGGTCGAGTTTACCGTCCCAGGCCAGAACCGTTACCATGTGACGGGGGAAGGCTACGGCACCAGGGGCGAGTTGAAACTGACCCAGGGCATTCCTGCCGGCCAGCCGTGGCAGAAAAGCACGACGCCTTACAGCACCGGGGGAAAGATACAGAGCGCAGGCGGGACAAGGATCGACCTTGATCAGGTCCTGCTGCCCATGGCTCTGTGCGCCGATGCCAGGCTGGACGGTGAAACGCTGATAGGCGACCCTACAGAGGGCGCTCTGATCGTTTTGGCTGAGAAGGGGGGCATCCATGTGGACAGCGCGCGAGAGATGTTTCCGCGTGTAGCCGAGGTGCCTTTCGATGCCGAATATAAGTTCATGGCTACCTTCCACAATATGACAGATGAGCAGGGTAAGCCGGTTGTGCGTTGCTGCGTCAAGGGGGCACCTGATGTGTTGATCGCTCGTGCTGGATACTACTGGCTGCCGGGAAGAGATCCGGCGGCAGTAACCGATGAAAATCGTAAGCTGGCACTGGCTGAAAACGACCGCATGGCGGCTGCCGGTGAGAGGGTTATGGTAGTGGCGCGCCGCGATTTCGATCCGACCACTTTCGATCCTAAAGGCAATTTGCTCGACCTGGTGCAGGACCTGACTCTTCTGGCGATGGTGGGAATAGTCGATCCGCCTCGGGCTGAGGCAAAGGATGCCATTGCCAGGTGCCACAGTGCCGGGATCCAGGTGCGCATGATTACTGGCGACCATGCGGTGACAGCCGCCGCCATAGGTCACGAGCTGGGTATAGAGGGCCAGGCTCTGACAGGGGCGCAATTTGCCGCCATTCCTGATGAGCAGTTGAAGCCACAGCTGGATCAGATAGGCGTGGTGGCTCGCGTGACACCGGAAGACAAAATCCGGCTGGTGACAATGCTACAGCAGAAGGACAATATCGTGGCAATGACGGGCGATGGTGTCAACGATGCCCCGGCATTGAAGAAGGCAGACATAGGTGTGGCTATGGGTATTACAGGCACCGAAGTCTCTAAGGGCGCAGCGGTGATGATCCTGACCGACGACAACTTCGCCACCATCGTCAAAGCTGTGGAGTATGGCCGGAACATCTACAACAACCTGTTCAACTTCGTCCGCTTCCAGATGGGACAACTGGTGGCATACATCACATGCTACCTGCTGGCTGCATTCTTCTTCGTACTCGGTGGAGTCCCGTTTGCGGCACTCGTCATCCTGTTTCTGAACTTCCTGATCTCAGTCCCTGTGGCTATGGCACTGGGGTTCGACAAGCCGACCTCAGGCCTGATGGATAAGAAACCTAGGCCGTTGAAGCAACCCCTCCTGTCAACTTCACAATGGGTGCGCATCGCCTTCCTCGGCATCCTGATGGCTATCGCCACGGTATATCTGGAGGCGATCTATGAAGAGGCAGGCGTGACCACGGCGGCCACCATGGGCTTTGTGGCTTTCGCTTTGCTCAGCATCTCAAGGGGACTCAGCGCTCGCAGCGAGACCGAGACTGCCTTTGACAGGGACATTATTCATGATCGAAACCAGATGTTCCTCTATAGCATGGCGTTGTTGATAACCATCCTGGCGACCGAGCTCGGCTTCCTGCAGCGCCTTCTGGGTCTTACCTCGCTAAGTGGGGACCAGTGGCGGATCTGCATAGCCGCTGCCATTGCCCTTTTGCTCGTAGACGAGGTCATCAAGGTCTTCCTTCGCAGCCGTCTCCATGATGTGAAAGCTCCTGTCACCTGAAATTCTGTTCCTCCATAAACCAGGAAGTAAAACCATCTGTGGATTTGAAAAATTTGAAAGGTCTTGAAAAAGTTTGAAAGAGGGATAAAAAATCGATTATCCTTTTTGTAGCGATTCTGCTGAAAACAGACTTTTTCTACCAGGTAAATCTATTAACACGTTTACTCAACCCGTTTACTCAGGAACTGTAATATTAAGGATGAAAAAATATATATTCGTAGTCTTTGCAATAGATTTGATGAGATCTTCCCTGATCACAGTTCTTCTGTCGTCCGAGAAAAGGACGGACTTGCTTTTATTTTTGAAAGAGAAGCCAAGGACCATCGAAGAAATCAATTCAGAACTTGATACGAACCCGGTTGCTGTCCTGCCCCAGCTCAAAAAGTTAAAAGAAAACGGACTTGTTGTTCAGGCGGACAGAGTATACAGCCTTTCTCTTATGGGGAAAATAATTGTCCGAAGAATGGAATCACTTGTAAAGGCTTTCAGGCTGCTTGAGGATAATTACGATTACTGGTCAGGCGTTAAGCCAGGAGGAGCTCCATCCGTTTTTTTCAAGCTGATGGAAGAACTTATGGAATTAATACCCGAAAACTGCCAGGAAGAAGATGATTTTTCAGCGTATCAGGAAATAACCGGGGCTTTTTGCAGCTCGAAACAGGTTTTTCTGATTATTTCAAACCGTAATCTGCACTATCCGAACATCTGTGCAGAAAATGCAAAGAAAGGGCTGAAGGTATCTGTAATTTTTACTCAATCTATATTTGAAAAGTTTACAGAAGAATTTAAAGACGAACTGGATGCTCTGCTTCTTCTTGAAAACTTTGAAATATACGTGCTGAATGGGGACCTAACTCCACCTGCACTGGCAGTAACTGATACCATGGTTTTCGCCTGTTTTTCTTCTGGCAAATGTGACGAAGGCGAGGATAATACTATAGTAAGTTTCGGAGAAAAATCCGTAAACTGGGGTCTGGAAACCTTTGAATACTTCCGAACGCAGGCAAAACCTCTGGTTTCCGGTGCATCAGGTAATTCACGTCTTCCAGACCACAGGAAAAATTTCGAACAGAAATATAAATAATACAGGATCCCAGAGAGGCTGGCACAGCTTCGGAAACTTTAAGTGAAAAATAAAATCAACCCGATTAGACTTAACTGGCTGAGAGCAAATCTTATTTTTGCAGCTCTTCAAGCGCTTTCTCAGCTTTTTCTCTTACCTCTGAAAAAATGTCTTTCCCCTTTGCGTCAATTCCTACAATAAGAGGCCCGAATTTTTCAACCCTGAGAATCCAGACGGCTTCAGGCATGCCAAGGTCAGGCCAGTGGACGGTTTTTACATCTTTTATCAGCTCTGCTGCAAGGGCTGCACATCCTCCGGTGTATGCGAGGTAGACGCAGCAGCTTTTAAGTGAATCTGCAACGTTTTTCATCCCGCCTTTTCCGATAATCGCACGGACTTTGTGGGTTTTCAGGAGAGGCGGGGTCATTTTTGACATCCTGCCGCTGGTCGTTGGTCCTGCTGATATTACTTTCCAGCCGGATTCAGTCTGCTGCATGAGAGGGCCGCAATGATAGATTACTGCCCCTTCGAGTGAAAATGGGAGCTCTTCTCCTCTTTCTTCCATTTCGAGAATCCTGGCATGGGCTTCATCTCTGGCGGTCAGGATTTCCCCTGAGATATAAACAATGTCTCCGGCGTTGAGTTTCTCAATGTCTTCAAACTTAAGTGGAGTTTGCAGGTGATATTCCATTATTCTTCCTCCCCGAATACTATTGAAGCATGCCTGTTAGCCCAGCACTGGATGTTTATGGCAACAGGAAGGGACGCTGTATGGCAGTGTGCTGTTTTTATGTGTACTGCAAGAGCGGTTGTGCTGCCTCCAAGCCCCATACAGCCGATTCCAAGAGCGTTTACCGCTTCAAGGACCTCTTGTTCAAGCTCGTTCATGGGTGCATCCAGAGGCTCAAGAAGAGCTTCTTTTGCAAGCCTGGCTGCTTTGTCAAAAGAGCCTCCTATCCCTATCCCCAGGGTCAGAGGAGGACAGGGCATCCCACCTGCATTAATCACGGTTTCAAGCACGAAATTCTTGATACTGCCTGCTTCTGTAGGGTTAAACATCCTGAGTGCGCTCATATTTTCCGAGCCCGCACCTTTTGGGGAGACCGTGATCTTCAGCTGCTTTCCGGGCACGAGTTTCCAGTGAATATCCGGGATTCCTGAGCCTGTATTATTTCCGCTGTTATTTCTGTTCAACGGGTCCACAGCATTGGGGCGGAGAGGAATTTCCCTGGTTGCGAGGGCAACTGCATCTCTTACCGCGGCTTCAAGGTCAAAACCTGGCTGAAACTCAGTCCCGAGCTCGGCAAAAAAGATCATGATGCCCGTATCCTGGCACATCGGGACCCCGTGGTTTTTAGCAATCTCAATGTTTTTAAGGATTGCCTGGAGCTGGGATTTTGCAACCTGATTTTCTTCTATGGATTCAGCTTTCCTGAGCGCATTCACGACGTCATCGGGAAGTTCAATTTCTGCTTTTCTAATAAGGTCTGCAATAGACCGGATAAAGTTTTCACGGCTTATTTTTGAAGACAAAAAACCACCAGAATGGATAAAATGGGTTGATGATAATTATGAGATAGGTAAGGCAGATAGAAAATAGTCGCATGAGAAGTGTTTTTAACTCCTGACACCAGCGATTAGATTCCTTACCTTCTGAGGACCGGCTCTTTAATTAAATAAATTCCTGTCCCATATATTCGAAAAGGCTTTTTCAGGACAGGTTTTACTTAAGACAGGCTTTTATCCGGACACTTTTTTATCTACGCATCCCCTATCTTTTTAATCTCTATTTTCATTCTTACTTCTTTACGCCTTCAATGTATGGTTTTATACTTACACGGTTCTCAGGATAAGCTATTCTGCTCCTTTTACATATAAAAGATTCTTCAAGGCTGGATGCCATTTGCTGTGCAAGTCCTGCAGGTATGCCCATAATCATCAGCTCAGGAGGTAGCCAGGGATTTCCTGTCGGATCTACAGGTCCCACAAAAGCCGAGTCTTCTGGAGCATTTTCTGCCATGCCTGCCGGAAAAGCAACCATTGTGGTGCAGATAGGCCCTCCGGGTATTACTGTCCTGAAAAAAGGGTCTGAGTTGTTAAATTGGGCAAGCCCGCAGAGGTTTCTTATCTGTTCACAGCCTGCAAACAGGATAAACGCTCTAACAGCTTCAGGTGGAACATCATCAGTACACGGTGCAATGATTGTGTATTTACCGTAAGGAGTGATTTTCCCTGCCCGTTCTTTCTGCTCATCGAACAATTCCGGGGTTGCTTTTAAGTGTTCAGCTGCTCCGCCATGGAAGTCCGGAGTCCCAACAGTTACGAAGTATTTTAGCTTCGGGTGTGGTTCAGCAAGCCCCATCCATACCAGTCCGCCGGCGCAGCACTGTTCGTGTCCGGCTTCAACGTAGAGAGAAGGCGTCTCATTAAAGAAGGCGGAAATGTAAACCGCCTTTGCCACACAGCGGTCTACAGTATACGACGGAACCGCACCCTTCGGCACTTCATCCGTGGCATATACACACAGAGGGCGAAGTTGCAGCCTGCCGGCTTCGGCGAGTTTTTTTCCCAGCTCACAAACACTTAACTTTGCAGCATTCCCCATTGCATCACTTTCCCCTGATTTGCTTTGAAAATATTGTTTTCAGTTTTATTTCCCGCATAATGATTTTTTTAGCATAATGATTTTTTTAGTATAATGATTGTTTTCATTGCTTATTTCTGGTTAACTCTTTAATCCAGCCCTTTTCCATCCAGTAATCGCAATTATGAGTCCAGTGGTCTTTATTGGCAAGTATAGAATACTTAAACCCTTCTTTCCATGCCTTTTGCCTTGCTTCCTGCTCTGGGTATTTCTTTTTCTCTTTTATTGCTTCAACGAGGTCTTTGCCCATTTCACGCGACTTTTCAATTGCTGCTTCAACCGCTCCAGGACCCTGGGACATTGAACAGCCCACTCCTCCGATGGAACTGCCTCCGCACTGTATTGTGAAATTGTTCATAATATCGAGGATAAAATCAATTTCATTTCCGCCTGCAGTTGTTAAGGACATGCTGTACTTTCCTTCAAAGAGCTGTTCATGGATGACAAGAGGACATCTGTCAAAGACTGTTTTGAGCTGGGCGGTCACGTTTGTTATATAGTTGGGGCTGCTCCATATTACGCCGTCTGCCTGCAGTAACTTTGTCAGTAAAGCTGGGAAGTCGTCTTTTATAGAGCATTCGCCTGTTTTATGACACTTATCACAGGCTATGCAATATTTTATATTCAGCTTTGCAACATCAATAGACTCAACTTCGGCTCCTGCTTCTTTTGCTCCTTCAAGGACTGCATCCAGCAGCTTTAATGTATTACTGTTCTTACCTCTCGGGCTTGATGATATACCGACTATTTTCATGGATTTCCCTCTCTGAATTTTCAAAAATTTGTAAAAATAAGAGTACTGTATTTGATTAAAACTTTGTTATACATCTTGAAATTTTTATTCATTAGCTGTTAGCAGAATCCTAAGTAATTGGAAACGTAAGGAAAGCGAACTGTTTATTAACTCTTACCCCTAACATATTCGAGATATTCTTTCTGAGCAAAGCCAAGAGCGTCGGCTAAGCAGAAAAATGGATAACGGAACGATAATAGATGTTTGAACAAACTTTTAAAAATATTGATAATGCCCTTCGTAAAGATGCAGGTTGCAGTAGCGAACTTGATTATGTGGAACAGACTTCGTGGATCCTCTTTTTGAAATATCTGGACGATCTTGAAAAAGATAACAAAGATAAGGCAGATTTGAAGGGCGAGGTTTATACGTGCATTATCAGCCCCGAGTACAAATGGGAAACATGGGCCGTTCCCAAAGGTGCAGACGAGAAAATTGATCATAATAAAGCACTTACCGGCGATGACCTGAGAGATTTTGTAAATATCAAGCTGTTCCCTTATTTGAGAAAGTTCAAAGTCGATTATCACGAGAAAGCCGATACTATCGAATACAAGATAGGAGAGATCTTCAGCGAGTTACAAAATAAGATTCAAAGTGGGTATACTCTTCGTGAAGTACTGAATCTGGTAGACGAACTTCGCTTCCGTTCCCAGGCTGAAAAACATGAAATGTCGTTTCTGTATGAAGACAAAATTAAAAACATGGGCAATGCCGGCCGAAACGGCGGCGAATACTATACCCCTCGTCCTCTTATCAAAACAATTGTTAAGGTAGTTAAACCATCAATCGGAAACAAAGTGTATGATGGGGCTGCAGGTTCAGCAGGTTTTCTTGTGGAATCCTTTGAATATATGAGACAGAGCAAGGACCTGAACACCAGAGATCTGGAAATTCTCCAGAAAGAAACATTCTACGGTAAAGAAAAGAAGTCTCTTGCCTACATTATCGGCATCATGAATATGATTTTGCACGGCATTGAAGCTCCCAATATTGTGCATACCAACACCCTTGTCAAGAACATTTCTGATATTCAGGAAAAAGACCGTTACGATGTCATAGTTGCCAATCCTCCATTCGGCGGCAAAGAACGAGCAGAGGTGCAGCAGAACTTCCCTATCAAAACCAGTGAAACCGCATTTTTGTTCCTCCAGCATTTCATAAAAATTTTGAAAGCAGGCGGCAGAGCTGGTATAGTAATCAAGAACACTTTTCTATCAAATACTGATAACGCATCCGTAAGCCTGCGAAAAATGCTGCTGGAAAGCTGCAATCTTCATACTGTGTTAGATCTACCAGGCGGCACTTTCACAGGTGCAGGAGTTAAAACAGTCGTCCTGTTTTTTGAAAAAGGGGCACCTACAAGAAATGTCTGGTTTTATCAGCTCAACCTTGACAGAAATCTCGGCAAAACCAACCCTCTGAACGAAAACGATCTGGCAGAATTTGTAGAATTGCAGAAGACAAAAGCCGATTCTGAAAACTCATGGTCGGTAAACATTGCTGATGTGGACAAAACCACTTATGACCTGTCAGTGAAAAACCCTCATAAAAAAGACGAAACGGTACTGCGTGACCCGCAAGAGATACTGGACGAAATTCAGGCTCTGGATGAGGAAAGTGCAGAAATCTTGAACGTGATCAGAGGGTTGGTATGAAGGAGAATTGGGAAGTTAAGAAACTGGGGGAAGTTTGTGAAGTAATCGCTGGTCAATCTCCAGAAGGTAAATATTATAATAATACAGGCGAAGGTTTACCATTTTATCAAGGAAAAAAAGAATTTACAGACAAATATATTGGTAAACCAACGACTTGGACAACGAGTATTACAAAAGAGGCACAAGAGAACGATATTCTTATGTCTGTCAGAGCCCCAGTTGGGCCAGTTAATTTTTCAACCGAAAAAATATGTATTGGTCGTGGTCTTGCAGCGATAAGACCATCAAAATTTATCGACAAAGAATATTTATTCAATTTTCTTTTAAAGCATGAAAATGAAATAGTCGGCAATGCAGGAGCCGTGTTTAATTCCATTAACAAAACACAAATACAGAATATTTCAATACCTCTTCCCTCTCTTCCCGAACAACAGCGCATCGTTTCCATTCTGGATGAAACTTTTGCCGCCATCGACAAGGCAAAAGAAAATGCAGAAAAGAATCTGCAAAATGCTCGCGAGCTTTTTGAGTCACATCTGCAAAGCGTTTTTTCAAATTCGGGGAATGGGTGGGAAAGGAAGAAGCTGGGGAAAATTAGCGTTGTAAATATGGGACAGAGCCCTAAAGGATCGTCTTATAATACAACCGGTGATGGTGTACCTTTAATTAAT
>Ga0265294_10007343_pt1 | contig 13085 bp, 14 predicted proteins | sample MunlanPumphouse3_FD_192504 | JGI IMG/M metagenome (GOLD analysis project Ga0265294, IMG submission 192504) | Groundwater microbial communities from a municipal landfill in Southern Ontario, Canada - Pumphouse #3 | ecosystem: Environmental > Aquatic > Deep subsurface > Groundwater | place... | reverse complement strand
GTGAACGGGGGGTATCCTCCGGTGACAGCCAGCGTCACCGAACCGCCGCCGATGGTGGTCGGGTTCCCGGCGTCGACCGCGAACGGCTCGGCATCGGCCCAGAGCTGGAACACGCAACCGGCGTCATGGGCTGTACACCCGGAGGTCTCGGCGGCCACCGCATCGCCCGCCGCGTGGCAGCAGTCGTATCCACATCGATCAATTGCCCGATAATACTTACTGGCACAGTGGGCCAGCTCGCAGTCCATCACGAACGTGGAATCCATCGTTTCATACTTGGTTGACCAATCACTGTCAGAGTCAGGAATACCACCGTAGGCGTACTGGATCCGCACCGGGTAATTGCCGCCGGTCAGCGTCCAGATGCCGTAGTAGAATTCGGTGACATCGAGCGTCTGCACGGCGATCTGCTCCCCGGCAGTGGGCGCGCTGGTGAACGCGGAGTTGACCGTGATGTACCCGTCACCGGCAGCGGTGATCGTTTTGGTCTCGCCGTTGAACACCACCTTGCCGCCCACGCATGTGTAGCGGGACATCGGCTGCGGAATGCCGTAGGCGTCCAGGGAGGAAACGTCGCACCAGATCTTGGTGCCGCCCTCGATGCTGGTCACGCGGATGGCGAACACCATCAGGGTGTCGCACAGCTCCCGGGTCAGCACGGGCGGAACCTCGTCGCACTCGCACTCTTCATACCGCCTTGGATATTGTACTTGAATTATATTGGTAATACTATTCCAGTTTTCACTGGTTATTTCTGAATCTTCTATAAGGTCATTGTCAGTAATGACTGGCAAGCCATCAACCGGGGTATCATTATTCAGAAGCACCAATCCAATCTTGCCTGCCGCCGTATAAATTAATTGACCATCGATATGAGTTAGAATTGTTTCAATATAAGATAAGGCGCTTTGGTATGAAGCCATTGTCAAACTACCAGCGTAACTTGTACCAATCGGACTTCCGGCTTCGAGTCTATCCGCGGCAGCACCAAACATATCAGCATCAAGTTTAGCAACCGGAATTTTAACATTGTAGGAAAGCAATGAATAAACGGTCCAAGCCAAGTTAACATCAAATGCCCCACTTGGACTCGGTTGACGAAGCACCACGAAGGAAATTGTGGGTGCCCTATTGGCATTTCCTAACAGGTAATCATCAAATACCGCATAACAAGTGCCACGAAAGGGAGAAAGCAGAGTCGGGGTGTCATGCAGGGCCGATATTATGGAACTTACTGTTTGGTCTTCAGTCCCAAAATAAAAATGAATAGTCTTTCCTTCAAGGGTTTCAATCGACTCCCCAGTTATTGAATTTGCTGGAGTACGCCGAAGGTTTCCACACCAAAGCTGCTTATCTCCTTCATATACGGCAAGCAAAGCATCAATAGGCCCTCGACAAATGGCTTGTGCCCAAGTCAGGTAGTATTCATACCCATATGTTTGTGCATCTTTGCCGCCCATTATTTCTTACCCCCAGACTGTTTCAGAGCCTTCGAACGAGAACCACCAGCCCAGATAATTGCACCATTAAGTTTAGTGGCACCATGTAACTCTGCTAATACAGTCCCTCGTTTAGTGGTGGTTAATTGAAGATCGCTTGGACTTACAGAGGCCCCAGTTGCCACTTCAATCGGATCAATCATCATGCCAATACCAGCACCAAGACCCGCTCCCATCCAAGCAGCAAAACCAGCGGTAACCCCAAGTGGTCCGGCTAATGCAAATCCGGCAATCCCACCAACCACCCCACCGATCAATCCGCCTAAACTCATGACTCCTCCCTCACCGGTCTAAGAATGAGTTTTAACCGGTCCCTTCTACTCCATGGGCACCCTCGGTATGCCGACTTTTTCACGCCAATCCTATTTAGTGAATGATACAAATGCCCATTGAGATAAATAGCAGAGTGAGAAGTTAACCGACCAAAATGAAATAACATGATACAGCCATCTTCCGGTGCTTTTAACTCTTCATGAGGAATATTTGTTATCATCCAATTTAGCATCCGATCATCCCCTTTATGTCGAAACCAATCCGAAGCATAAAAAGGAATCTTATATGGTTTATTTGTGAACTTGGTTTCTTCTAAAACCCGAAGTACGAAGGTGCCACAATCCGCCCCACGTCCTTTAACCCCACATCCATGCCGAAAGGGGGTATTCAACCAAGAAGTCAATACATTTTCAAGTTCAATCAACTTTGCTTCTTTATAAAATGGTTCCATCTTTATACCCACAAAGTCGGATTGTCTAAAGGTACATCCGGATATCCCCGATGATTGTCCTTGTTATTATATTTAGCAAGGCACATTTCAATACTCCCATCACATCCAGGCCAGGCAGAGAATGAATCACCCACATCCGGTACCGGGATCGGATACCGCAAAGTTACCGAGTCTCCGATATGTTGAGTAATCATTCGCCGATACCCATTAATTAGAATATGACCCAGGTTGAAATAACCATCCTCTTGCAATGCAAACTCATCAGCGGTTAGAATCGTTCCAGTCTCATTGGTAAAAGTAAGAGTGCCATCAGTTTGGTAATCAGCCGCTACTAATTTACATTCATCATCAAACAAAGAAGCATTGCATCCAGGCTCAATTAAATAATTTGGAATATTCTGTTCAAGCCATTTTGCTATTGAAGAGCATTTAAGTTGAACCGTCATTCCTTTTATAGAATGAGTATCAACATATCCGGCAAATTTTACTTCACCTTCAACCGGATCCTGAATCCGATGAAGTCGAATAATCATAACTTCCATGGTATGCATCGGGATAGATGCTACGTATTGAATTGCCGGGTCAGTAAGACGGGATATCGTGATAGTACAAACATTAGATGCCGGATCTTCATTCTGAGTTAAGGCATCACGAGTAATAGGGATCGGCACATATTCATGACCATCATAGGTAATAGCGACATCTGAACTAGTAAAATACCAGGTTTCACTATCAGTCCAAAACTTATATATTTCAACTGGGTTCTTAGTTACCCCAGTTTCTAAAGCAATATATTCATCGGATGCTTCTTTCACGAAATAATCTCCTCAACCAATCCCGCAAAGGCAATACTGGCAGATGCTACCCAAGTTAAGTGATACGAATAATCCATTTCTAAAACATCTTGATCGAACCTGGATAAAATTAAAAATGAAATCAAAAGTCGGGATAATTGCTCTTCAGTAACCGATACCCCAATTGCCGAGTCTAAAGTAATACTTGGAGTAAGATCACTGGCATCCTCTATCTTTCGACAGGTATATGATCCATCAGGGAATTGAATATATAAATGTCTGCCAATAATATTATTTGGTAACCAATCAGTTTCATACCCAGGCAGTTGGACTGGAATCACGGTATCAGCCGAATCAATAGCCGAACGAGGAGTTATATCCCGATTCCAAGTTGGAACCCAGAAGCGACTTAACCTTCCTTGGTGGGCATCAAAGAATTTAAAAACATCCCAAATTTCTTCCTGAGTAGCACAAATAATTTTCCCACTTAAATTAATCCGAACTTCACCGGTATCAAATCGATTAAAAAATACCCCTAAACCAATAGCTTGAAAATAATCGTAAGGTCGATAAAAAGTGCATTCAAAAGTAGAGGACATTGGGGCATGCAAAAATAAATCTATGTCAAGATAAGAGTCCATAGCAGAACCCAAATCAGGAATGACATAAGAATAAGTTGGGACTTCCTCAAATGCTTCTTCAAAAGATAAAGCCAAATCAAGATAATATAACGGAAGTCCGTTCAAAGTTTGCCCAGCAGCAACCTTGAATTCATATAATGGAATAATCAAAGTTCCAATCGGCCAAATAGCAGCAAGAGCATCAACCGTGGTTATCTGGTTATCAGCTAAAGTGTCAATTTCTACTATTTCGTAATTGCTATAATCATCCGGGTCAACCAATACTGCTTCCCTACCCTGATAAAAATGACGATTGGCAAAATCAGCAGAAATAGAACTTTCTCCAAGACCACCTTGAGCGGTTAATACTGAAACATCAGGCCATACCGGGACTTTCCAAAGAGAATCACCGGTAATAAGGGATGCTCGAATCCTTTCCATTTCTAACTGGGTTAATCGATATTTATTATCTAACAGTAGTCGAGGCCAGTTAAATATACTCCATCGCTCTTCTTTTCCATTAATGCCGGCAGTTATCCCAGTTTGCCAGCAATGCTTTACCGATACATTCGTAGGTCGGGTAATTAAATAGTTCATCGCAATGCCCTTTTAATAGAAGAAGCATTTGCTCCGATAAAATTCAACTGAGCACGTCGACCTTGGGGAGTAGCCAAATATGCGGCAAGTACTTGAGGCGTTAAAATATTTACAATATCGCTCGGCCTTTCCTTGCCAGAATTTTCAGAGTCCCTACTAAGTTCTACCGGAACTTTACCGCTTTTCAAAGGGATATGGGCTTCATCAATATCACCGGTTTGGTAAACCCCCTTAGCATGACTGATACCACCACTATCATAAGAAGGCGGCTGAGCACCAAGAATCATGGCAATTTGAACCGCGGCTAAACCGGCTACCACATTTGCCATGGCAATATTTTGCCCGGTAGCAATCAAAGTGGTATCACCCAAGGCTTTAGTATATGCCAAAGAAGCCGCCATCATTGCTTGTGCTACAGCAAAAGCCTGGTACATTCTAAAAGCGATAACGCTTTGTTTTCCGCCGGCTTGTGCTATCTGTAAAAAGGTATCAGAAATTTGCCCAGCAGCACTTTGGTATAGCCCGATCTTATATTCCTGCTCATCAGCGGCAATCTTCTTAGATAGATATGAATACCGCTGTTCAATCTGATTTTTTTCAACCCCAGCAGCAATCCAAGACTTTCTTTGCTCTTCTAAATCATCCCTTTGAACATCAAAATCAGATTTACCCATTTTACTAAAGTCTTGAGAAAATTGAGTTCTTACATCAGCGTATTCTTTTTCTCGTTTTTCAGACTCTTTTATTTCTTCACGAAGTTTAGCATAACGTAGATATTGTTCATATTCTTTATCCCCAATTACCAAACCATGCTCACGAGCAAAGTTCATGGTTTCAATTTCAGCCGTGGTTTTGCCAACTGCTTCTTGTTCTCTGGTAACTATTTCAATATACTTTTCTAAGGCTTCCTTGGTTTTAAGTTTCTTTTCAATCGCTTCTTTTTCATTTTCATAAGCAGTTACCAAACTTAGAATATTTTTAAACTGGGCGGTGCCTTCCTTGACTTCGGCTTGCCGAGCCAAAGTCATTGCTCGCTGCATGATTTCAGATTTACCAAGCATAGATTGTTCAAATTGAAGTTGATCTATAAGCTCAGCATATTTATCTACCTGTTTTGCAATAGCATCGGAATTAGCATCAGCATCTCCTCCCAGATTACCAAAATTTGGTTTAGGGGGAGAAGTAAGAGTCTTTTTTTCTTTTGGTTTATTAAACTCGGCAATTTTCTTTTCTACCGCAGCAAGTTCATTCTGTTTAGTTTTAAGTTGCCCTGAAAAATTAGCAGTTCCATCTTGTTTCCCAAACAATGAAGTTTTGTTAATTCTTTCAATTTCTTCTCGTAGGGTTTTGGCTTGTTCGGTCAATTTTACTAAAATTGGATCTTTAAAATCTTTACCGATTGAAAAGTTCTTTGAAGCTCGTTCTAATAGAGCTTGTCTTCCTAAGAAAGCCGCTTCGGCATTGGTCCAGGCTTCCTCAGCCCCTTCCTCATCGCCGAAAAGACTAAGCAGTCTGGCTTTATCACTGTAATATGCCCGAGTCAATCCTAATACCGCTGCGGACATATATTCCATGCTTCCCACTATTTTTGCAATCAATTTAGTAATTGATTCAGCAGCGATAGCAAATGCTTTAGGAATATCAGCAATAATTTGAGATAAATCTTTGCCAAGACCAATTAAAAGGTCCTCATTATCTTTTAGAAACTTCGACATCCTCTGCCCAGCGGAAATCAAATCTTCATAAGCCCCGAACATCGATTCCCTAAGAATTCGACGGGCAATAGTTTCTAAATCATTTTTAACAGCAGTCCATTGCTTTTCTAATATAGAAGTGGCAGGGCCGAATCCGACAAGTAATTCTCCGATATGTTCTAATACGGTTCCTTGCTGTCTCCAAAGTTCAAGATTCTCTACGCTGAAACCTTCCATTTCTTTAAAGGTTTTAATCAACATAGAACCTGCCATATCAGTGCCAGTCATAAGGGATCTAATTTCAGTATTAATCTGCCGCATGATTTCTTGCCCCCTGGTCATCATGGGCAAAGCATTCGACAACCTGATAAACCCTTCCATTTGGCCGGCTTTATTAGGATCAAGAAAAACTTTTGATCGGGCAAAGGCATTGGCCAAAGCCATAGTTTCTTGCTGAGATAAAATGGTTTTAGCGGCAATATCTTCTAATACCGGTACTAAATCTTTCGCATATTTATAACATCTTTCCCAGTGCCCGGCCATGGTTTCACCAGGATCACTTTTAGAAAAACTCATAACCATGGCAGAAAGTTCAGCAATACTGGTATTATAATCTTCTACTACATCGTACCCTTTTTTCATAGCAGACAGAACGCTACGAACTGCCGTAGATAAAACGTAGTAAACGGCATAAAGACGAAGAACCGCGCGTGCCATTGAAGCCATTGAAGTTCGATGAGCATTAGACATATCACTATTTAGTCTTTTTAGCTCAGCATTCTTTGCCTTTTCAATTCTTACCCACTCAGCAGAATTCTTTTTAACCGTGGCTTGGGTGGCAGTAGCAGCATGGATAATATCCTGTCGCATTTGAGCATAAGTTGCTTTCGACTTAATGCCCAAAGTATCCCAATACCCATCCTGAACTGCTTTATTTTTCGCTACCTGTTGAAGTTCTTCATTGCGATGAGTTTGAAGTAGTGCTTTTTTATCTTGACTTTGTTTAATCTCACTAGCATATTGTTCTTGGGTAATGGATTTTAAACGCTGAGTACGAGCCATAGCCGCCCGGGCAATTTCTTCATTTGAAGAAGTGCTTTCATTTTTAATTGCCGCATAAGCGGTTACGGCATCACTACGCATCTGAGTATAAGCCGCATTAGACTTTATTCCCAGAGTTTGAAAAGATTTTTCAGTAACTTGGGATTGCTGGGTATGAATTTCTCTTAACTTTGCTGATCTTGCCTGCTCAACTCGTAAAATATCAGCAGAAGCCATAGAAGTTGAAGCAACCATGGTATTGCAAACATCATTGACCATTTTCTTTTCAGCCGCGGCCACCACGGAAAGGGAATTAAGAGTTTTTTGAGCAAACGCTTTAATTCTTGCTTCCGCTGCTTCCATCGGAGAAGTATCAATTCCCAATGTGGCGGTCAATGCTCCGATATTCATACCCGTTTCCTTTTCCGTTTAGTCGACTTTTTGCCGATACTAAAAGCTTGGGCAATCCGTTGCATGGCTTCTTTCATCTGCTCTATAGTTTGAGGCGGCTTTTCTTCCTCTTGGTAATCCCACTTCGTAAAGAAATCGACAGCAGTGGAAGGGGGAGGCAATGGCTTTTTGCCCCAAATCGCTCGAACAATATTGCTGATGAACGCCATAAATGCGGCCCAGTAATAATTTGTTTTTACTGATTCGGATGGATTTATTCTGCAAAATGCCTCCCACTCACTAACCTGCGATGACGTTAACTGATCCAACCATATATCCGGGTGCGCAAATCCTAATTCTCTACAGACGGTGAAATAGAATTGTCGACTTGGGCACCTTCGGAGTTTTTTACCAAGGCCTCTTTATCCTCTTCTGTAATCTTATTCAATTTTTGAGAAACATCAAGAATTTTCTCTAAAACCGCGGCACTTTTATTTTGACTCAATGTCGGAATATCGGCAGAAGTAAGCAACAGGGCACCACCGGCATCACAAATAGTGCAGACTGCCAACTTTGCTCGAAAGTCATTCATATTGCGTTGAAAATCTACAGACCCTTTAGCACCTCGAACTTCTGACATCAAAGACTGCTCAAATCGATCCCGTTCCCTACCAGACATTTCCCGAACATAAATAAATGATCCTCCACTAAGTTCAACCTTTTCAATTTTAAAAGGATCACGTTTCAGTAGGGCATTACGATCCAACATTCCACCAACTTCTTTTTTTGCTTCATCAACCATTGTATTTCTCCTTGATTATAAGTAAGCCATGATTAGGATTAAATCCGCTCGTTAAGCCGTAGTGCCCGGAGTAAAGGTCACAGGGCCGCTGATCTTGAAAGTTACATTACAAGTAATCTTATCATTCACAGGAACCGACAAAGGCAGTTCAGTGACCAAGGCTTCAAACTCCAAGGTCGAGCCTCCCGGATCGGGAAGCGTGATTTGATAAGTCCCATTATCACTATCCTCAAAATCAGTCAGCAGTAGATCATATCGGTCTGCTGAAAAGATCATATTGAAAGATATCGTGCCAGGGTCACGCAAACCCCCGATGGCAGTCATATATCCTCCAATGGAAGATAGTGAAGTAGTGTCTATAGTGGTGCGTGACATGGACGGCCCGGTAATATCCAGAACTTCTGCCAACTCTACAAATTCAGACTCTCCGGCATCCCAACGGGCAAATACGGCACCGATCCCAGCAACTGCTTCGGAAACAAAATCACTGCTACTCATTGTTCTCACCTCCTTTGAACATTAAAATTAATGAAAAACCTTGCCCGGTTATTCTTATCCCAATCCAGTAACGCAGGACCATTTACGCACTGAATTAAGCTGTAATATGTTTCATTTACTTCCTCGTGAGATTTCCCATGAAGAAAATCAAGTATGCTTAATGCTAATTCATACCCAGTTAAATAATCTTCAGACCGAACCCTGATTTGAATAGAATCATAAAAATAACGACTTTCCTTAGTCATGGTGAGCATAGGACCAAAACCAGGAGTATCAAATATGGTAACCACATCATTTGGATGATCGGGTTCCCGACCAACAAATAAATTTGTCTTGAATGTTAAACCAAGAGAAGACTGCTCTACCAACAGATCTTTAATATCTTCAGACGCTGGATTCATTTAAGCTGGGCCTCCTTTTTAATTAAAGCAAAAACTTCAGGACCCGTACTGTTAAAAGCCGCTTGAAAAAACTTAGCTCCTGCCCCCGGTCTTTGAAAATTTGCTCCAACCATTTCATGAACATATGCCGTATAATAAGCAGAAAATCCTAAGGTGATATTTATTTTCCTTCCCGATATGGCCCCTTTTTCAGTAGCAATGACCGCAGAATGATCAGCCGTCATTTTTGCGGCAAGTTGTTCCATGCCAGGACGATTAACAAAATTTGGTGAAGCCCCTTGAGTAATATCCCCAGCATAAGTTACTACGAAAAAACTGTTTCGCATATTGCCGGTATCTACCGGGATTAAAGGGGATGTTTTATCCATTGCCCGTCTGACCACAATAGCTCCTCTTAACAGACCTTTTAAAGTCACCCCTTCAATCTGTTTAATTGCTTTGTTCAGATTGGCAACCACATCATTTAAACCTTTAAGAGAAGCACCACTCATTTCTTTTCACCTAAAAAAATCTTGTATACGGTAAATCGAACATTCCGTGAAGGAATGGCATTAACTCCATTTATCATATAGGCATCACTTAATAGTCTGGGATTGGCTTTTTGAGCAGCAGATAAACTTGCTAAATTACCTAACCAAACCATACCGTCTTTAAGCAGTGGTTGGTCTCGAAGTAGCCAAGCTTTGGAAATTATTTCTTTACCCATGGCATCCGAAATCACTTGAATTAAATCAGTCCATCGACATGAAACATCTACCGGCGTTGCCCAGGTAAATCCGCCATAACCATCTTGCCCAGTCGGTGCCCAATAAACTGCTGTTTGTTTCAGATATTTTTGAACTAAGTTTCCCATCTTATATTCTGCCCTATATCTTGATATACCCCTTAAAAAGAACTCTTCATTTTGCTTCGGTTTTCCCTTCTCAAACCCCAGTTTTAAGAAGGAATTGCCCTAAGGAATGCCTCTGATTTTTTGCCCAAATTCTTTAATACCCCAAACCGATCTAAAAGCTGAGCAGTCTGCCCATAATGGGTAGAATCTAAACCCATCGAAGTCCTACCCTGATAAGTGACTGATAATACATCAACCCCTTCAGCATGAATTCGTTGGTCCTTCAAAGCACAAAAATGAGCAGATAAGTAAAGTTCTAATTCCTCTAACTCTTGTTCAGTATAGGCGCATCCAGATGCTACCAGAACATTTTCAACTACCATGTTAGCAGTTTCAATAAATTTAGTAATTTCTGAATCTTCTAAATCAGTTTCAAAAATAACTTCAACATCAGATGGAATTATTCTTACGGTCATTGTTTTTCCTTTCGCCACAATTTTTCAGCCGCATATTGCATGGCATCTACTGACCAAGGTAATTGCAACCAAGCCACGGTTTCCATCATTTGTCGAAAATCCCCGGTAGCCATACGATCCGGCCAAATAACTCGACAATTTAAACCAGCTTCCATCATTTCTACAAATCGTTGCTCATGTTGATGAATCCACCATAACCAACCTTCTTTTTCAGAAGAAAAGCCAAGCTGTTTCAAAATTACTGAGTCTTTGAATGCCCGCATCCACATCGTTTTCTCACATGAATAAAGAACATCCCCAGTCCGCCTACGAATAATCAGCCATCGGGCATCTGGAAAGGCATAATGCCAAACTGGCCAAAGTTGAACTAAACGAGCACTTTTATACATCCAAGGACCAGCAGAATATTGCTGCTTTGCCAAAATTTGAGCGACTTGAGTTTTCCAAGTATATGGAATAGTCAAATTTTCTAAATCAGGTAAAGGATATTGCCCAGTAACATCAGCACCAATACTTCGATACAAAGAATCTACTAAAGCCGACAAAGTCCGATTTTCCTGCATTTTGGAAATGGAACCCGCCCAAACCCCACACAGCTTTAACATGCCCGCAACTACTGAGGTTCCAGAACGTTCAATTCCAGTCACAAATATAGGAGAATCAGACATCAGCAAAACCCCCTCCCTTTCCAATAGAAATTACTTCTACCCCCTCCTGATCTGGCACTATTCGGAAAGGGTCAATCACTATAGACCCTTTCGGAAACTTACATGAAGCATATTCAAGATACCGACATCCTAACAAAAATACTGCCGGGGTTTTCAAATCAATAAGAGACCCCCATGACAAAATTGAATCTACCAATTCTGCTTCAGGACAGAAAGATTTGACTAACAAAGCAGGAGAGCCAGTAGTTATTTTAGTGCCCGGTTTAAAGGCATAACCTAAAATAATCATAGGAAGCTTAGAAATTTTGCCCAGTCCTTTTAGCATAGACGCCAACCACCTTGCATGTCTTTCACGACTTAGCATTACCGCTTCAAACATATCATACGATAAATTAAGCCGTTTTGCAAGGTAAGACATTGCTATATTATCCCGGGGGTGGCACCCCCCACCATCACCCATGCCAGCAGTTAGATAAGCCGGACTAATCAATCTTCTATATGCCCCGGCCAATGCCCCGGTAACTTCATCAACATCAGCCCGTGGGATCTTATGGCAGATTTCTCCCAGAAGATTTACAAATGCAATCTTAAAAGAAATATAAGTGTTATATGCCACTTTTGCCAATTCGGCAGACTCTACCGACATCAACTTAATTGAAGAATTACAAACACTTGAATAAAATTCAATCATTCGGTTTGCCGCTTCGTCATCATAAGCACCAAGCAAAACAAATTCAGGTTCAAGAAAATCACGAATCACGGTGCCCATAGCAATAAATGCCGGGTTATAGGCAAAATGAACCCCTTTAGGGATCAAAGGCAAAATGTATTTCATCATAGTGCCCGGCAAACAAGTAGAAATTACTGCGATGATTGTTCCTTCTTTAACAAATTCACAAACTGATTTAACTGCCGCAATTAAAAAAGAATAATCAAAATCAACTCGCTCATCAGGTAATTCAGTTATGCCTTCATACCGAGGATCATGTGGGGTCTGGACCGCCACAAAGATAATTTCAGAAGTAGCACAAACTTCTTTCAAACTACCAAAATGAAGGTTATCAATTTGTGGCAAATAATCATTAAAATCCCCAGCCCCATTAAACCAAGTTTCTTGATAAGACTGTCGTTCCTTGGTCATCCGTTTAGGATTGGTATCATACCCAATCACCCGGTGTCCGCAAGAAGCAATCGCAGCAGCAACAGGAAGTCCTAGTTTTCCAAGTCCTACGAACCCAATACGCATTTAATTATCCCCTTTCTGAAATACCAAGTAATCCCTAAACCCAGGTTTTCCTTTACTAGGAAGATGTTTGCTTTCAACCAACTCAAATCCACCATCTTTAAATGCCTGAATATATTGTTCAGGATTCCGTTGAAAATTTGCCACCCCGTCTCTAAGACGAAAATCCATAGACTCAAAAACAACTACTCGCCCTGATAACTTAGCAATAACTTCTGGCAAAGCGATATCAGGAATATGCAATAATACCATATGAAATAAATAAACATCTGCTTCTGGATAAGGTCCTAAATACCCAATTACATCAAAGGCATGGGAAGGCAACCGTTGACGGGCAGTAGCAATAACCTGAGGGCCAACATCAACTCCAATATATTTTTCAGCAGGAAATAAAGCCGCTACTCTGCCAATCCCACACCCAATTTCACAAACTTTGCCATCCCCTACCAATTCTTTTACCAACCGAGGCCCATCAGGATCTACCCAAACTTGATTGGCATATGTAAACTGATGTTTCAAAGCATAATCACCAGTCCAACGTTGATTAGCCTCTACTAAAAGAATTTCAGGGGCTTTGGCAGGGGTTTTATCTGGTTCTCCGGATAAGTTAGATACATTGTTATGGGAAATTTTAAGCAAATCTGCTAAAAAAGAATCAATTCGCAAAATGTCTTTATACTCCGGGAAAAATTGTTCAGCAAACCATTGCTTTTGTGGTTCTTGAGGATGTCCATTTAACTCCGCCCAGTTTTCAACTTTCTCAGGATCAAATATTTGTGGGAAATTACGCCAACCCCCAGCATATT
>Ga0265294_10007340_pt1 | contig 13088 bp, 14 predicted proteins | sample MunlanPumphouse3_FD_192504 | JGI IMG/M metagenome (GOLD analysis project Ga0265294, IMG submission 192504) | Groundwater microbial communities from a municipal landfill in Southern Ontario, Canada - Pumphouse #3 | ecosystem: Environmental > Aquatic > Deep subsurface > Groundwater | place... | reverse complement strand
GGTGCAGCATGTTCACAAGCAGATAAAATCGCTTCGGCATGTACCGGGAAAAGGCGTGTTCATGGAAGAGCTGGTGCAGATGCTTCGGCAGGTCAATCTCCAGCCGGAACTTTTCGCCATAACAGAAAAAAACAACTGATGCCTGTTCAAAGAGGAGAAAATCATGAAACCGGAAAAATGGATTATTTTGGGAACAATGTTTTTGATGACGATGGGCATAGCCTTTAATGCCGCTGCAGATAGTTCCCTTCACAAGGTTAAAGACCGAGGAAAATTGATTGTCGGATTGTGTGCGCAATACCCGCCGTTTGAATCCAGGAATGAGAAGACCGGTGAGATGGAAGGTTTTGATATCGATATGGGCAAAGCGCTTGCGGAGAAAATAGGCGTCAAGGCAAAATTCATGGATGCCGAGTGGCAGGGGCTTCTGGGCGGTTTAAAAAAAGGCGATTATGATATTCTCATCACATGCATGTCCAAATCCGAAACCCGCGGCGAAAATGTCAACTTCAGCGATACATATTACCTGCTGCCCGATGTCATCGTCGTAAGCAAAGATGAAACTGCTATCAATAATAAGGCTGATCTGAAGGGGAAAAATATCGGTGTCCAGCTCGGCTCGGCCAGCGAACAGCTTGCCGATCAGATGAAAGACATGTTCAGTGAAATCAAACGCTACAATTATAATCCCGAAGCATTTACAGATCTCAAATTCAAGCGCATTGATGCCGTGCTGGCAGGATATGCATATACGGTCAACCAGATCAAAGCCGACCCGTCTTACAAAGTTGTCGGGCAGCCCCTGTCCGAAGCAGAAGTGGTCATGGTACTGCCAAAGGGGGCCGATGACCTGACGGCCCGGATCAACACGGCGCTTGAAAAAATCAGGGCAGACGGGACCTACGGTTACATTTACGACCGTTGGCTTAAAGTCGACTGATTGATACACGAAAAGCCATGAGCGTATTCAGAGAGGTAATGCACTTCATGTGCTTGTAATAAGAGGCGGGCCTCTGGCCAGAATTTTAACTATTGTCGCTTCGAATTCTTCCTGGTTTATTTGAAACGGAGTTTTTTTTGGGCGCATACATTGTAAAACGCGTGATTCACTCGTTACCATTACTTGTACTGGTTATCATTTTCTCCTTTTTTGTCATACACATCATGCCGGGCGATCCGGTCATAACATTGCTCGGAGATCGGGCGCCCGCTGAACAAGTAGCCGCAATGACAAAAAACCTGGGCCTTGATCAGCCGCTGCCCGTACAGTTCCTCGCCTGGCTGAAAAACCTCCTCCATTGTGATTTCGGAACCTCCATCTCTTTGGGAGAGCCCGCGTTTTCACTGATTTTAGAACGCGTGGAGCCCACACTCCTTCTGGGGATTCTCGGAACCCTGATCAGCATCGTGCTGGGCATCCCTCTTGGCATCCTTTCTGTCCGGCATCGTGGGAAAATAGCTGAAAAGCTCCTTGCCCTACCAGCTCTTGTTTCCATTTCCATCCCGGCTTTCTGGACCGCAATTCTCATGATCCAGCTTCTCGCAGTTAAAATTCATCTATTTCCTGTTGCTGGATATCATACCCTTGGCAGATACGGCCTCATAAAAACGCTTTACGATCTGACGCTTCCCGGGCTGATTCTGGGTATCATGTATTGCGGTCAGATCGGGCGTATGACCAAAGTCTCAACCCTTGAAATCATGCGTCAAGATTATCTGCAGACGGCTCGGGCAGCCGGCATCAGTGAACGAAAGGTCATCTATTATTATGCCCTGAAAAATTCTCTGCCCTCGATCATTGTGGTTATTGGCTACAGTTTTGCCAGTATGCTTGCCGGGGCTGTTGTCATAGAACAGATATTCAATATTCCAGGTCTTGGAAATCTTATCATCACCTCAATACTCAACAGGGATTATCCCGTTATTCAGGGCTCGCTGATTTTTATCACAATTGTTTTCATCGTAGTAAATATGCTTACAGACATTCTTTGCGCATACGTCAATCCCAAGATCAAACATGAAATCGAATAATGTATAATACTATTTTTAAAATAAGAAAAAAAACAAACGTCTATATTCTTACAGGGCTCTCGCTGATAACCATCGTCTTTATATTCAGCATCTTTGGTTCACTCATTTCTGAATTTGATCCTCTGCGCACAGCACCGGCCATGCGACTGACGGCCCCGGGCAGTATTCACTGGATGGGGACCGACGACGTGGGCCGGGATATCTTCACAAGGGTTATCTACGGCATCAAAATATCCATGGTCATCGGCTTTGTCGTAACTCTTATAAGCGGAATTGTGGGTACCATTGCGGGCATAAGTGCCGCGTATTATCCCGTCACCTCAAAGGTCATCATGCGCATCGTCGACAGCATCATGGCCTTCCCCACAATCATCCTTGCCATCGTGCTTGCCGGAATTCTGGGGGCAGGCATGAGAAATATCATCATTGCCCTGGCCATTTCGTATTTTCCGATGATTGCCCGGGTGGTCCGAAATGCAACAGCTGAAATTCTCGCGACGGAATATATTGAATCCGTTGTCGTCCTCGGCAAATCAAATACCTACATCATATTTCGCTATATACTCCCGAATATCGCCTCTCCGCTAATCGTACAGCTCACGTATACCTTTGCCATGGCTATTTTGAATGAATCCATTTTGAGTTTCCTTGGAGTCGGTATACAAATTCCAACGCCGAGCCTGGGTGCAATGGTCAGCGATGGCCGAAATTATATCAATACCGCTCCCTGGATCATCACTTTTCCCGGGCTGGTGATTTCATGGATAGTCCTTTCATTGGATCTTATGGGAGACGGTCTAAGAGAACTGTTGGACCCCAAACGCAGGCACAGCAAACTAAGGTTCAAAAAAATGGCCATTCTTCAGAGTGCGTACAAGGCAACAGAGACTGATATGCAGGACCTCTTGAAAATAGAAAATCTGACTGTTGTGGCAGCGGATAAACACGATACACATGAAATTGTCAGAGACGTTTCCTTTGCTATCCGCAACGGTGAAACAATGGGAATTATCGGGGAGTCAGGATGCGGGAAAAGCATTACCGCAATGAGCATCCTGAAGCTGACCGAACCCAATATACATATCGCCAAGGGGTACATATACTGGGGAGATATCTGCCTGAGCGAACTTCCAGAAAGCAGATTGCGTACAATATGCGGGAAAGAAATCGGCACAATCTTTCAGGAACCCATGACGTCTCTCAACCCGGTGTTTACCATAGAACAACAACTTTCCGCTCCCATCAGATTACATCTCGGCCTGAAAAAAGCAGACATTCACCAGCGCTGTATCAGACTCCTGCAGGATGTGGGCATCAAGCATCCTGAAAAAACACTCAAATCATATCCCCACGAACTTTCAGGAGGCATGTGCCAAAGAGTCGTCATTGCCATGGCAATATCCTGTGATCCCCGGCTTCTGATCGCGGACGAACCCACAACGGCCCTTGATGTTACCATCCAGGCACAGATCCTGGGAATCCTCAAAGAACTGATCCGCACAAATCACATGGCGCTTCTGATCATCTCCCATGATATGGGCGTCATTGCGTCTTTATCCGAAAACATAACGGTTATGTACGGTGGCGAAATTGTTGAACAGGATACGCGGGACAGTATCATAGAGCGGGCGGCCCATCCCTATACGGAAAAGCTGATCAATGCGGCTGAAGAACTCTACGACGGTGCTGACGAACTGACCATTGTCAGGGGGAGTGTTCCTCGGCCGGGAGAACATATCATCGGATGCAAATTTGCCCCGAGATGTACGTTCTCTACTCGAAGATGCCATACCGAACGCCCTCCGTTGATACGAAAAAAGTATGGAAAAGGAACTGTCAGATGTTGGAAGTACATATAATTTAAAATTATTTAGAAAAAATATATTGGATGAACAACATATGACCAAACAAAATATACATAAAAAACATCCTCTTTTACTCGAAATAAAAAATATTTCGAAAAGCTTTGTTTCGAAAAAATCCGTACTCAAGGCGGTAGACCGTGTTTCCTTCAATATACATAGCGGTGAAACCTATTCCATTGTGGGTGAATCCGGCTGCGGTAAGACAACAACAGCTCGCATGGTTATCCGACTGCTGGATGCCGACAAGGGGGAAATCTTTTTTGAAGGTAGTTCCATAAGCGCACTGACAAAACAGGAATTACGCAAAAAACGGCACAAAATGCAGATTGTTTTTCAAAATCCTTACGGTTCCCTGAATCCAAGAATGAAAATCAGCGCACTTCTGGCAGAGGCGATTTCAATCAGAACCGAAAAACCTTCCAATGTGCGGGCGGAAGCAAAGAGATTGCTGCAAAGCGTAGGCCTGGGGAAGGAGAATCTGGATAAATATCCCCATCAATTTTCAGGCGGACAGCGACAAAGAATCTGTATTGCCAGAGCCATTGCCACAAATCCAAAGCTGATCATCTATGATGAGCCGGTCTCGGCACTTGATCTGCTTGTCCAGGCCCAGGTTCTCTGGCTTTTAAAAAACCTTCAGCAAGAGTATGGTTTTGCTTATCTATTCATCTCACATGATCTGTCGGTTGTCCGCTATATGAGTAACAGAATCGGCGTGATGTACAACGGTAGAATTGTCGAGGAGGGCACGCGTGAAGAAATATTCGGAAATCCGCAACACGGCTATACCAAGCTTTTATTTGCATCATCACCCACACTCAAAAATGCAGATGGGTTCGCAGCAACAAACATTCGAAAAAGCACTGAGACCTATCAGAAGGTCCTCCATGAGGTTAAAAGACAATCAAACAAAAATATAACAGCAAACCAAACACATTATGTGCTTTCAGATTATTAGTATATCTACTCTCATATCATGACGAAAAGGAGGATGCATGAAAAAACAAAAATCAACACTGCTGTTTATCCTGCTCTTTACAGCTTTCATTATTGTCGGTTGCAAAAACAATTCTGAACAGACCCAAAATTCAAAGCCGGCAGCAGAGCAGGTTCCCGCTGTCCCCAACGGACCACATTCCGGTGGAAAAATCACAATCGCCCTGCAACAGGCTCCTGACAATCTTGATACGGATTTTGGCACACAGTGGGAAGCCACCCAAGTCATGAATCACGTGTATGAGGGACTCTTTGAAACAGACGGAAACGGGCAGCCCCAGCCGTATCTCGCCGAGTCCTGCACACTTTCCAGTGATTCAAAACAGTATGATATCAAACTCAGAAAAGGCGTGAAATTCTCAGACGGCTATGAAATGAAGGCTGAAGATGTACAGGCCTCCATTGACCGCTGGCTGCGTAAAAATCAGGCAGGGCATATTGTCAAAGATAAAGTCCAACGCATCGATATCATAAATGATTATAAAATCAGAATCACTCTGAACCAGATCTATGCGCCCATTCTCAGCATCATGGCTTCCCAGGTGTCCGGCCAGAGGATGTACGTACGGGAAAAGAAAATCCTCAACAAATTCGGGGACAATATCATTACCGAATATGTCGGAACCGGTCCGTATATTGTGAAGGGATACATCCCCGGTCAGAAGGCAGTCCTTGCAAAAAATGGAAACTATACGCCTGCAAAGGGAAAACTTTCCGGCCTTACCGGCGAAAGAATTCCTTATCTTGACACAATCACCATGAATTTTGTTCCGGAAGAAAGCGTACGTCTGGCCGGGCTTCAAAGCGGCCAGTACGACTTCATAGACGAGGTTTCCACAGACCAGTACACCACGCTCTCTGAGTACCCCGGAATCAGACCTGTCATCTGTAATGATGGTACCATCAGCGTTATCGCTCTTAATTGTGCAAAACCACCCTTTAACGACAAACGTATGCGACAGGCTATAGTCGTAGCCATTGATAATGAAGAACTGGCCCAGGCGCAAATTGGCGATGAAAAATTCTGGTATGTTGAAGACGGAAGCTGGTTCAAAAAAGGAAATATCTGGCATGATCCTGACGCCGGCAAAGGTATATACAATGTCCACGATGTGGCCAGGTCAAAAAAACTAATTCAGGAATCCGGATATAATGGAGAACCAATTAGCATCGTTGGCGACAAATCGGACAGATACGAGAGTAACGCGGCACTTGTTCTGCAAAATGTGCTTAAAGCCATTGGAGTCAATGTATCAGTTGACCTCTATGACGAGGCAACCGCCTTTGATTACCAGACAAGTGGCAAATGGCATATCCGGGTCAACCGGTGGAGCGATATGACCCCCGATCCCCAGAACTTCCAGCCCTGGACAGGTACCAACGGGTGGATCACTGGTTGGAACGACAAAGCATCCCACGAAATGGACGCGCTGTTCGAGAGGATGGCAGTCGAGGCAGATCAGCAGGCACGGTATGAAATCGTCAAGGAATTTTATACCAAATTCTGGGAAGAAGTCCCGTATATAAAGAGCTTCAATGATGTCCGTCTCTATGGCATTAACGAACGGGTAAAAGACTTCCTGGCCTATGGACAGCCTTTTTTCTGGAACGCGTGGGTAGACAGTTCAGGCAAATAACAATGCCGTGTTTTCTGCCGGGCAATATTCTTTTAAAAGTCTGCTAAGATAGCTCCCGGCAAATTTTAAAATGCGGAAGAGCAACAGAAAATATCAAGCCCAAGGTTTTGTCCATGAAGAATACAAATGTATGGAGAATGACAACAGCACTTGACCTGCAGCACAGAATTGCGGGAGTGCACTTCCTCGACTTTCAGGAAGACTATGACAACTGCAAAGCCAAGCCTGCAGCACAAAAGGGGCCCTATTGCTATCAAGTCCGGCAGGCCTTGGACGGCAAGCATTTCAAGACAGATAAAAATCTCGTAACCTGCGATTATGCCCGTGCAGCCATCGGTTTGGAGAAACCGGATATTTCCATGCGCGAAGGCAGAAGCTTTGACTATTGCGGACTTTCTGAAACCCGGACCATTGGGAAAAGCATTGCTGATGCAATGCTGTACATTGACCAGGATATTTGCGGCGTTGAACTCGGACCTCTTGAAGAAATGGAGCACGCCGATCTTGTTATCATGGTAGATTATGCGCATACTATCATGCGAATAATACAGGGATACGCCTACAAATACGGAGCACCACAACATCTCAGCTTTTATGGTAACCAGGCCATGTGTTCCGACATGACATCAAAAGTATTTCATACAAACGATATCAATATCTCACTGATGTGCAACGGCACAAGACAGTACGGAAAATTCGACAAAGGCGAACTTGCTGTTTCCCTGCCGATCAATATGTTCGACTCCCTTGCCGATGGAATCATTGAAACAATCAATGCTGTTCAACTTGTCCCGGAAAAAAAGAGAATCATTGAAACCCTGAAGCATACCGACAGACCTGCCCCTGAAGAAAACAGTGCTGCCTGCAAGGCTGACCCGCAATGCCCCGCCGAGGAGGCCAGAACCAATGACAAACCGGATCATACGGGTACGTCAGGAAAGAGAAACAGCCTGGGTCTCGAAATAGACACGCAGTACAACTACGGCAAGGGACTCCTGGAATACGACCATCACGTTTTGGACCTTCGCAAAAAAGGCGACAGCAGGTTGTAATCAACAAGGTGGCTACCTTACTAACTATAAAAGCAGAAGAGGGAAAATATGAAATTTATTTTTGTTTGCCCGACACGGAACAAGGTGTTCGAAAGCACTGACTTTAGCGTCTTGGAAAACAGGGGCATCATAACCGATAAAACGGGAAATAAAACACTGGATGCGAAGGTGATACTCGATCAGCCCTGTCCGTTTTGCGGTAAAAAACATGTGTACCATGCAAACGAGCTGTAATGCCCGTTTGGCGGGTGAATTCGGATTTTGAAAAATCATGCAAAAGGAAACTTTTCATTTAAAGGAGAGGTAAAACGAATGGACCGAAAAACGAACAGGATCAGCAAAGAGAGATTTGTATTGGCATTGAGTGCGGTCTGTATCTTTGTTTCGCTGGCCATGGCTGTACCGTCATATGGCGAAAACATTCTTGATAAAATAGAAAAAACAAGCAAGGTTACCATGGGGTTTCGCGAAGGTTCCGTCCCCTTCGGTTTTATGACTGAAAAAGGTGAATGGGTAGGATTCGGAATGGACCTCGGGGATGAAATCGTCAATGCATTGAGTGCCAGATTCGGGAAGAAAATTGAACTCGTAAAAAAGCCTATCAATCCTAAGACCCGTATCCCCATGGTCGCTAACGGCACAGTGGCTATCGGCATAGGGTCAACCACCATTACTCTGGCCAGAGAAGAGACCGTCGACTTCAGTCTGCCGTATTTTCTCACCGGCACCAGGCTGTTGGTTCCAAAAGGCAGCTCTATACGAGAGTTCCCGGATCTTGCCGGTAAAAGGGTAGGCATGGGAAGCGGCTCTACAGCCAACATAAAAGGCATCGACAGAGCGATAAAAGACGGTCTGATCAAACCGGCTTGCGAAAAAGTGCTCTTTGAAGAACATAACAAGGGATTTCTGGCGCTGCAGCAGGGTAAAATTCACGCGTATTTCACGGATGCCAGCCAGCTGGCCGGCATGCAGGCCAAAGCCCGGACGCCGGAGGACTGGGAAATTGTCGGCAGTTACCTGACATATGAGCCCTATGGAATAATTCTTCCCGAAAATCAGGGAGAATGGCGCGACTTTGTCAACGCCACGCTCATAGGAATAATTAAAAACGGCAGGTTTGCGGAAATATACGACAAATGGTTTGGCCCGAACGGCGAAGTTCCGTTGCCTATGAGCGAGGAATATAAAACCTTGTTGAAAGCATTGAGTTACCCGGACTGAAGATTTACATTTACTCTTAGATCAAGGGTCCTCTAATCAAGCTTCGGGGGCCCCTTGATCATATCAGTCATGAAACGACAAACGGCCTGCAGCCTTCAGTAATGTCCTCGATAACGGATCGATTATGGGTTTTCTGAATTATACATTTGATTGGAGTGTCTTGTGGCGACATCCTTATGGCGGCATGTTCGTCAAGGGAATCTTAACCACCATCCACTTATCATTACTGGCCTGGATAATCGCGGTTATTCTGGGAATCATGGTCGGTATTTTCAGGGTCTTGCCTCAACGATCAATCCGATTCGCGGGAAGCGCTTATGTCCAGCTATTCAGAAATACCCCCTTTCTGGTACAGCTTTTTTTCTGGTATTTTGCTGTGCCGTTGCTGCTGTCCAAACCGGCACAGGAATGGTTATATGATCACGTGCCCGATTATTCATACTGGGCCGGTGTTACCGCTCTGGGAACCTACACGGCTTCACGGCTGGCCGAACAGTTTCGTTCAGGTTTGCTGGCCATTCCCCGCGGCCAATACCGCGCCGCCTATTCAACCGGTTTGACCACCTTTCAAACCTATCGTTACGTTATTGTGCCATATGCATTCAGAATTATCATACCGCCTTTTACTACGGAATTTTTGAGCTGTTTTAAAAATTCGTCTCTGACCATGACCATCAGTGTGATGGAAATCACCCATACGGCTTATTACATAGATTCATTTACATGGCATGGCCTCGAAACGACTACTGCGGCAAGCATGACGTATCTGTGCATCTCGGGTTTCATTGTGCTTGTCATGTCATTTGTCGAAAAAAAACTTCGAATTCCCGGTATGATCGCCAGGAGCCAATAAAACATGGATCTTATTGTTATAATAAACAATTTTAAATTCATGGCAGGCGGTCTTGTTTTAACTTTCCAGCTATCTCTGATTACAATGGCAGGCGGTTTGCTGCTTGGCATCATCCTGGCGTTGGCGCGCCTGTCATCGAGACCATGGCTCTATTATCCGGCCACCTTCTATGTCCATTTTTTCCGGGGTATGCCGCTTATTCTGGTAATTTTCTGGCTATACTTCCTGTCCCCGGTTATTACAGGAAAATCGCTGAACGAATTTCATGCCGCAGCCATTTCGTTTATTGTTTTTGAAGCCGCATATTTTGCTGAAATCATCCGCGCAGGAATACAGTCCATTCCACGCGGACAGTCAATGGCCGCATATTCCAGCGGCCTGACCTCTTTCCAATGCGCAAGGCATGTAATTCTGCCCCAGGCTTTGCGTAATATGATCCCGGCGCTGGTAACACAAGCCGTGGTTATTTTTCAGGATACATCCCTGGGATACGTGATCGGGCTGAGGGAATTTTTGAGAAGGGTCAATCTCGTGGATGCCAGGGAAGCAAGGTCTGTTGAACTTTATCTCTTTGCCGGTCTGATCTACCTCGCATTTTGCTCAGCCGGTTCATTATGCAGCCAACTGCTGGAAAATCGTCGTCAAAGGAACTGGAGATTTGATTGAAATTAAAAATGTCAGCCTATGGTATGATAAAGCTCATAAAGTACTCGATGATATAAGTGGAACCATACAATGCGGCCAAACCGTTGTCATATGCGGTCCAAGCGGATCTGGAAAGAGTTCACTGCTCAGATGCATCAACGGGCTGGAACGTTTCCAGAAAGGAGAAATAATCGTCGACGGCATCTCTGTACAGCACCCCGATACAGATATTCATAAACTCCGTTCCAACATCGGCATGGTATTCCAGCATTTCGAGCTCTATCCTCACATGACGGTAATACAGAATATCACGCTGGCACCTGTCCGGGTTCGCAGGAAATCAAAAGCCAAGGCCGAAAAAAAGGCCCTGGAAATACTCGAACGGGTGGGAATTCCGGAGCAGGCATTTAAACATCCTGAAGAGCTTTCCGGAGGTCAGAAACAGCGCGTGGCCATTGCAAGAGCCCTGGCCATGGAACCTCAAATCATGCTTTTCGACGAGCCGACCTCGGCGCTTGATCCGGAAATGATTAAAGAAGTGCTTGATGTCATGATCGATCTGACCAGGCAAAAAATGACCATGGTTGTAGTCACCCATGAAATGACATTTGCCAGGAAGGTGGCCCATGAAATTGTTTTCATGGATAAAGGACAAATTATAGAAAAAGGTGCCGGTAATATTTTTTTCAATCATCCGGAAAAGGAGAGGACCCGCCAGTTCCTGAGTCGTATTCTGATATAAACAGCCGGGCAAGACAAAAGTGTGATGGCTACCCCCTTAAAACAAATGATTCACATGCAAGAGGGAAAAAATCATAAAACCAAGATGCCCCGCCTGTAAGTTATTCATATGAGGAAGACGGGGCTATTCAAGATAATCAGCTTAAAGTCGACGGATTGATACACAAAAGATTATGGGTATATTCAATATTGAGATTCTTTTTAATGCCGTACCGCTGCTGGCAGAGGGCCTCCTCGCCACCGTCATCGTTTCGCTGGCGTCTTTTTTTCTGGCCTTTCTAATCGGCTCTTTGGTGGGAATCGCACGGGCCGAGTCAGCAAAAGCGCGGCGTTTGTTAGCTCCTTATGTCGAGGTGTTCAGAGGAACGCCGCTGTTGATCCAACTGTTTTTTATCTATTACGGCTTGCCCTCCATCGGAGTGACGATGAACAACTATACCGCCGGAATAGTTGGCCTGGCATTGAACGGCGGAGCGTATATATCCGAAATCGTCCGGGGATCATTGTACTCGGTTGAAAAGGGCCAGCAGGATGCCGCCGCCGCACTCGGGCTTTCCTGGTTTCAGACAATGGCGCATGTCATCGTGCCTCAATCGATCCGGGTGGCGCTGCCCCCCCTGGTCAATTCCTTTTCCTCACTGCTCAAGGATTCTTCCCTGGTTTCCGTGCTGGCAATCACGGAGCTGACTCGCGTCAGCCAGCTGATTTACACGCGGACTTTCCGTGCTTTCGAGGTGTATCTGGCTGTGGGCACAGTCTATTTTGTGATGATTTACGCGGTATCTTTACTATCCGGATATTTTGAAAGAAAATTTTATATTGGCGGTCGCTATGGCCGCTGAAACAACAATTTCCTAAAACGAATTGATCATCTGCCATGAAATTTGTATACATCAGTCCGAAGGTCGAAAATCGCATTGAAAGTCTCAAAAAATACGGAAAAGCGGGTAACAGCCTGGCGCAAAAAGTAATCCGTATCATTGAGAGTCTTACATCTGGAGTCATCCGGAGCCCCATAGATTCAATCAGCCGCTACACCAGCTACGGCGAAAATCGCATCAAAAATTGCCGAAAATACGATCTGGGATGCGGCTATCGGCTGATCACCCTGCAACGGGGGCAAAAAATTTTTATCCCCTTTTTCGGAACGCACGATGAATGTCAACGCTGGCTGGAAAACAACAGCCGCCTGAAAAAGGTCCCTGATGCAAACGGAACATTATTTCAGATTCCTGATCAACAGCCGCTCACAAGTCCGAAAAAGGCCGATTCTGCAGGTATAGAAGAAAATACCGAAGATGATGTGATGCTCAAATTAAGTGATAAGGATTTGCGACGGATATTTTCCGGTTTGGTCGAAGGGGCAAAAAAGAGGCTCTAAGGTCGAAAGTATTTTATCTTTGATTCAAAATATTCTGTCTATTTTCGGCTAATCACGATATCTGAACTAATTATTGCCAGAGTGATAATAACTCTGTTATTTTCCTGAAAAAATAGAATTTATATAAATAAATCAATTGGGTGCTCTTGAATAAGGGCTGAGATTATACCTTCAAATTTGATCTGAATCAATGCCAGCGTAAGGAATGTATTCAATTACAAAGGCTATTATAGACCGTTATTATGAAAAGCTCATAGACAATTACCGTAGAAGACGTCATGATGCGCATCAACCGGATCACCGGACTGGTACTTAACTGGTCTCCGGTTGAAATGAGCGGACTCCACGTAGATTCGCTTGTGATGAAATCCAGGTATATCATTGATGCTGCAGGCCATAAATCAGCGCTCTTCGGACGGGCCGAGGAGCTAACGAGTCAAAATCCTTTTATACCCTCCTGAAATCAAACGGCTGACGTCGGCAAGGATCCGGGGAACCGGAATCCCGCCCGGGCAGGCAAGGTATTTGGGGCTCCAGACCGGATCGAACTTTTCCTTGTACTGGCGAAGCCCCTGAAAGTTGTAAAAGTGCTCCCCGTGTCGAAAGACAAAGTTGCCCAGCCGGGTCCATATGGGTGAAAGGCCTCTTTCCTCGAAACCCGAGAGC
>Ga0265294_10007338_pt1 | contig 13089 bp, 14 predicted proteins | sample MunlanPumphouse3_FD_192504 | JGI IMG/M metagenome (GOLD analysis project Ga0265294, IMG submission 192504) | Groundwater microbial communities from a municipal landfill in Southern Ontario, Canada - Pumphouse #3 | ecosystem: Environmental > Aquatic > Deep subsurface > Groundwater | place... | reverse complement strand
TAATAATCAAGAACCGAGGTAATCAAAGCCGCAAACAGAAGTCCTGCAGCGGTACTGGCTGGAACCATACTGACGAGCAGTCCCCTTTTTTCTTTTGGGGCATATTCGGCAATAAATGAAGCTGATCCGGCATATTCACCCGATGCTGCAAACCCCTGTACCATACGAATTAGGAGTAGTAGTATTGGTGCCATTACCCCCACCCTGGCATAGCCAGGTAAAAGCCCAATTGTAAACGTTGCAACCGACATAATGGTAATCGTGAATATTAATGTACGTCTCCGACCTAGCTTGTCACCGTAGTGACCCCAAAATATTCCTCCAATCGGTCTTACGATAAATGAAACGGCGAATACCGCGAACGCTCCCAGTAAGGCAGCGGTTTGATCACCAGGTGCAAAGAAAACAGCCGCAATAATTGTAGCTAAATATCCATAAGATGCATAATCAAACCATTCAATCATATTTCCGATTGCTGCTCCAAAAACAGCTTTTCTGAGCTCAGCAATACGATCATGCCGGGATGATTTCTGTTCCGCTTCTACATTACCCATATAAACTTTCACTCCTCATTAATTGCCGGTCAATTGTATTAATCCAGGGAATGAAATCGGGGGACGGTTCTTCCGTCCCCCGATTCAAATTATTCAAAATGGGTCGTCTCAGTAATCTCTGTAGCTAAACCATCTACAGCTCTTTTTACCATAGCTTTTCTTAAAGCTTTTTCATCTTCAGGATTTAACGCCGGATTTCCTACCGGATGGGGAATTGCAACTGTAGGAACTATGCGGTTGGCACCTACCGATTCTGAAATGGTAGTTATGGTAGCCATATGAACAATCGGAATACCGTATCTTTCGATTTCTTTAACCATCGTTGCACCGCAACGAGTACAGGTGCCTCAGGTGGAGGTTAGAATAACCCCGTCTACCCCGGCGGCTTTTAATTCCTTACCAATTTCCGTGCCAAATTCTACGGCTTTACTTACCGCAGTACCGGTACCAGTGGTGGTATAAAAATAATCATATACTTTACCGATGTAGCCTTCTTTTTCAAACTCTTTTAAAATATCCAGGGGTGCAACCCGGTCCGGTATCGCATTGGCATAGACCGGATCATAACCACCGTGAGTAGTATAGAAGTCAGGAGCATTCAAGGCATCTCTGCCGCTGACATCATATTTGCCCCATTTTTGGGCACTGGCAGACTGAATGCGATCGGGATTGCCGGCGGGAACGATTCCCCCTGAAGTACACAGGGCAATAGTAGCCTTACTTAAATCTTTAATAGCAGGCGCTGGTGCCACTTCGTCAAATACCGGCATCGGCATTTCCGTTTCAAAGGCTTCCCCTTTGAGCCGCTTAATTAACATTTCTACAGCTCTTAAAGAACCTCTTTTTTCCATCAATAGGCTTTTTCTCATGCCGCGGGGAATGTAACCTTCTGCTTCAGGAGAGCCTACCTCAATACCCTGGGCTACTTTGCAGGTAATGGCAGCCATGGTAGGTAGTGCTTTTCTCATACCACCAGCCGAATCACTGGTAGCAACCACATAAGCTACATCCTTACAGGTATCCAAACCGGGATTCTCAATATACATTCCCGTTACTACCGGAATTTGCAACTGTTCTGCTACCGCTTTGGATATTTCCGCACAGGCCACACCATAACGTCCGGCATTAAAAGCAGGTCCAGCCACAAATACATCGGGAGCCTCTTTCTTAACCAGATCCATAATAAATTCTAAAGAGGCTTCTTTATTTTCATTAAAATAATTATCTCCACAAATTATGGTACCTATTACCTTACCCTGACCCTTAAGCTTGTCATCAAAACCGACTGCTGGGCCAACTTTTTCCTTACGAAACTCAGGTTCCATGCCTGCTTTATCTTCTCCGCCTACTTGTCCAAAAAATTGATTTACGTAGTATAGAACTTTAAACTCGTTAGACATTTCATATCCTCCCTTCAAATATTTTTAGTATAATCTGCAAGTTGCATTGTGAAACCCAATTTCCGAAGTAGCACCAATAACGGCGTTCAATTCACACTGTAAGCTTCCGTCGGCAGACAAAGCACCTTCCCAGCCACCGGCTAGCACAGCAATGGCTTCGGCTTTACCAATAACTTTCTCGGCTGGTAATAAGGTAACTACATGACTTACATTACCGGTGGAAACTACGGCTACCGCCTCTACAGCAGTATCTGCCAGAGGTTGGGACATGCCATCTCGGCCAGCGCATTCGTCAGTAATTAATACGGTCTTAACGCCTGCTTTTTCACATTTCTTGCAGATTATCAGGAGATCGGAGTCAGGATTCCCGTAGCCTTCTTCAGATACAACCAGGGCATCAGCGCCTAACATTTTCACTAACTTGGCGGTATAATCTGAAGCGCGCATTTTACCGGACAGGGTGGTATGCTCCGGTACCATGATACAGCCCATAAAGTTGATTTCTTTACCATGCTGGGCATATAGATCCAAAATGACAGAATTGTTCTGATGCTGGTAGGTAGTAATTTTGTCGCACGCAGCCACACAATTACCACTGATAACCGCATTGTCCAATTCTTCATTGGCATGCAATAATGACGGTAGTATGGTTTGAGCATTGACTCCATAAATATAAGTATCATGGAGCAGCCCCTGGGTAATCATCATTTCTGCATATAATACTTTAGGTAAATTGGGATACTTGGTGCTTTCTTCAAAAATGCTACCCATTTCATAGGTCAAAACTTCATCCGGGGTCACATTTTTACCAGCTTGACCAACAAATTCGGCAGCTCTTAAGCCGGCTAGTCTTACTGTTTCTTCATGATTGTGGGGTTCCAAGCCGTCTATTACATTAATGTCAACCGTTAAATTAAAGGTTTTGGAGAACGGCGTCCATAAGGCACCTTCACCCCACATATCAATAACACCCTCCTGGAAACCAACAATATCTCCCACTGTTACCACGGCCGCACCATATAATACATGGGTTATGCCTTCACCACACTGCGCTTGTTTTGAACTTACCCCGGGAAAGCCATTTATCCCGCCAGTAATTTTTACGCGGGGCTCAATAACGTCCTTAACCGGAATTATTCTAACTTTTTGTCCCGGTTTGGCTATGTCAATTGTAATATCTTTAATTCTTTCGTCTTCTTTTAAAGTAGCTATCAAACCGACCTTATCTACAGTTAAAACACCGTTCTTTACATAGGTTTCATTACCTAATTGAATATCCTTAATATTAATTCTTCCGATTTCCAGCTTCAAAACAGTCACCTCCTATTATTTAACAACCATAATTACCACTTGCCTTTTTCATCACTCAATGCAGATTCCAAAAGCAATAGATCCATCTTTTTATAATCATCACGGTTGGATTCCTCAACTTTTCTGGCATCCGTATGGTTTTTGTATTTGATTATACTGTCCTCAATAATCTGGGCATGATCAAAGTCAAGCTTTTCGTTTTTCCGGCCAACTATTACCGATCGATACGGAGAAAACAGCATCCGCAGACTTGCTGCTAAAGGATGACTGACTAGCTCATAGCCTTGATAAACCATATCTCGTACCTTAACCAATGTTTCCTCAACAGAGCCATCTATCCAAAACATATTTTCATATTTTTCGGCCACCAGGGGATTGTTAGTAATGATTATGGATTTCAATGTCCCCGCCCCTTTGTCTCATATTCGCCTCGAAAATACTTTTAATTATTTGCTAATCATCTAGCAAGTTCAAAAGCTAGCACCATATTGCTTACAAATAATCATTCTCTTTTAGTATTCTGACTGCGTTTTCCTTATCTTCCGGAGCAATCATAATAATGGGGCCAGTACAGCCCATGCCACTTTCTGCATATATCTTTTCTTTCCATAAAGACTCAACCGCATCTTCAATATCCATAACATCGATACCGGAAATAACATCAATTACGATTTTTTTAGGAGGAGCAACAATCTGGGCGGTATCATTGGCTTTATTGGCGCTATTGGCTGAATTTTTCACCAAGCTCATTATTACTTCCCATCCAGCCTTCCTGGCCGCCGCAAATTCCGCCTTAGCCTTTTCCTTTAAATTTCCCCTGGCACAATCGGCCGCCAAACGAATTGCTCCCGCAATTACTGGTGCTCCAGACGCTCTGGAGATAATACAAATAATACGGTCGTAATCCTCTCCTACCCCCGGGCCGTAACCATAGCCTGACGCTTCGTAACTTCCCCCGGTACTATAGGCGGAAAACATTTTCATCAACACGTTACCGGATAAGCTGTCATTAACCATAATGTCAGGTACACCCATTAATAGATCATTACCCCTCATGACCACGCCGCCATCACTACGAGCCGATTCCGTAAAGTTAATGGCATAGCCGTTTTCCTGGAGCTTCTGCAATGCTCTTTCCAACTGCCTGGCACCTTCAATGTTCAGTATACCTACAGTAGGATTTACTATACCGCAGGCTTTAGCGGTGGCAATACCGTAGATCGTGTTTTTTAACATAGCAGGTACTCTATCAACTGCAGATATACCAGTAGTGGTAGCCAGAAACATTGGCTTGCCCCGGGCCGGCGTAACCACCCTGCCTACAGTGGATACCCCAATAGGGAAACTGTAATGCATGGTTACCGCCGCATCCAGATCTCCGGCTAAAAGCATTTCATCCATTTTGGCATGAGCCTGGTTTTCATCGACTGCCTTAACCATCTCCATATCAGTTTCCAGTCCACAACCGATTATCACTACTTCTATATCGGAATTAGTATTTTGCGCCAGCTGTGCTCCACGCAGTAATTCTTCGGGACCATGCTCACTACCCAGAACAGTAAGTCCAACGCGGATTTTTTTACCAAAAGAACCACTTTCCAATACATCAGCCATTTCTGCAAAAACTTCACCGACAGTATCCCAAATTTTTTCGCTCACTAATTTCACCTCCTAAAGAAAAAACCAAAACTATCAGCGCTCAGTATTATTGAGCGTTGAAAGTTTTGGCAAAATCACGCATGGCTTCGCCAATCATTTGGCGAACGACATCCTTATCAAAACCAGCATCCACAGTTCCACTATTTTTTTCAATTAGGAAGGAAATACCATCAAAAAGATTGGTTAATCTTCCCAGGAATAAACTTCCCTTACCGATAATCATAGCCCGCTCAATTTGTCCGGCCAGAATCATATCACGCCCGTGTCCGATAAACGGAACTCCGGAAGGAATATGCCCCTGGGTGGGTGCAAATCCTGGCATACCGAAATCTGCTACCGCCTGTAGCATTTTATCTTTTGGAATTTCTCCTCTTTTTACGGCTAAGGCAGCAATCATTTTATAATTAGCTTGGGGAACATCGCCGGCGCCAGCCGGTTCGGTAATTTCCGGATTCTGCATTTCCGGTGAATAACGATCCACGTCAGAAATCTTATAACCCAGGCTATCCAGAGGGTCGGTAACAATAGCCGTCATTACTGCCTGGGGAGAAGCTCCCGAACCAATTCTATGCCGACCCACCGCGTCGGTCCGAATGACCGGGTTGACACCATCATTTTCACCGATGTGTATAGCAAAGGCCCCCAGCATATCTTCCAAGGCCGGCATGCCTTTTTTAACATGCTCTTTGGAATTCATGCCCAGCTTGGCACTACAACCGCCAGCCAGCACCACCACATTTTTGTAAACTCCGGCTTGAACCAGGGCGGCCGCCTCTACAAAAGCATGCGCCGGACCGGCACAGAAACTTCGGGTATCAGAACCGGTGGCATTGATGCAGTCACACATTTCACCAATAGATTTGGCAAAGTTACCACCGCCTCTTTGGTTCATATCACCACAAGCTTCTTCCGAACACTCAATAATGTAATCAATATCTTCAGGATTCAGATCTGTTTTAGCCATTAAAAGCTTTAATGCATAAACGGCTGATGCTTTGGCGACCAGATTCTCAAACATGACATGAGCTGATAATGCTTCATCGAATTCATGAGCCTTTTTGACACAACCCCGCAATTTACCTTCGAAATACAGCGGCAAAGCCCCATGCTCTTCCACCATCTTACTTATTTCATCAAATCTAGCAGTATTTTTATTCAAATTATCGAATTTATTAATATTACCGAGGATTAAGTGGGCAGCCAGTTTTTCCTTGATGTGGGCCTGAAATTCCCCTTCTAAAACTATTAAATCAAATATATCAACTATTTTCATAAGCCCTAAGAACTCATCTTCAGGCATGATTTCACCATGTTTTCCATCGCGGCCAGCATCATTCATTTGATTTTCATACCACGGGCGGGGAATAGTCTTTAATTCGTCAGGCATAATATTGCCTATATATGCTTGGTTGGGGGGGTATTTAACTGCATCTTCAAAGCTTCTCAGATGCGCGGGCAGTTTTTGTAAATGTTCTGATTCCGCATTTTTGCTTCTTTCTGAAGTCTGAGTTGTACCATGGTGAAGAAGCATGCCATTGGCTTGAATCAAGCCATAACCAGCACCTTTTATGACTGAATAGTTCATCGAATCTCACCTCCAAAATTTTTTAAAGGGTAACAGTATTAAAACCATTACCCACTAATAAAATAAATACAGTGTTGGTTAAATACAGTAAGCGCTCTTAATATTGAATTTCGAGGCTATTTTCGATAAGTCTTAACTTCTTCTACGATTTCATCGACATTAAGAACCATTTCCATCATACCTATTTGTTCGTCATAAATTTTGGCATCCACATCATCTTTTAGTTCAAACATATGATAAGCTTTGAGTCCCAACGAGACTCCGGATAATGGACCTGCGAATGTAGGATCACCTGTTGCTACGGTTTCGGCAGCCAGACCGGAAGCTTCAGCTTCGGCTCCGCCTAGGATGACGATTAAGTCTTCCTTACCGTATTTGTCAGTTAAATCCTTAATTCTAGCTTGGTTTTCCAGGTCCATTGCTCCTGCAGCAGTTCAAACAAAACATTCCGTGGTTGAAAAAACTACATCAGCGCCGGCAGATTTCACACATTCTTCAATGGCAGGTCCCGGAATGCCATCACGGTCGCCCAAAATGGCAACTTTTTTTCCTTTTAGCATAGTGTCTATACCCCTTTCAATAACAATTTACTTATATTAGACAAACCTTATATATATAAATTTTTATCTAATATTCAAATAAACATTGACGAGCCTCGAATACTGTAACTACTTCAATTCGTTTAACTTGGCCTCTACATCCTCAATGCTAAAGTCAGTATTAAGCTCAGCAACTTTTTCACCGTTTTTATAAAATGCAATAGTAGGCAAGCCTAATACCTTTTGACTTATTGCTAATCTCTTGTTACCAGCTGTATCCAGACTGCAAAACTTAGCTTGGTCCTGATATTTTTTCGTCATGGCATGTACACTGGGCATCAATTCCTTACACGGCTCACATTTGGGACTCCAAAAGTCAACCATTACCAAACCTTCTGCCTTTAATACTTCATCTTCAAAATTATTTTTGTTTACCTCAATCAAGTTGTTCACCTCCTCTCAAAAAAGTTTTTCTAAAATCTTATAAGGACTTTATTTCATCCTTAACATCTTCGATGCTAAAATGACCAGTGAGCTTAGAAATCAATTCACCTTTTTTGAATAATAAAACGGTAGGTATTTCCTGCACTCCATATCTTTTGACCAGTCTTTGATTGCGGTAGGTATCAATTTTAACTAGCTTTATAGCGCCATCGGTTTTATCTAGCATTCTTTCCAATTCAGATACTGCGGTGATACTCTCTTCAATTTGCGGGGCCCAAAACGCTACCATCACAGGACCCTCAATATTTAGTACCATTTCTTTAAAGCCTTCCTCTTCGGCTAAATATTTTTCCGCCGCCACAGCGGCAATTGCTCCATCACTGGCTGCGGTAATAACTTGACGCAAATATTTAACCCGGCAGTCACCCACTGCATAAACCCCGGGACGAGATGTTTCCATCTGCTCATTGGTAATTACATAGCCCTGTTCATTTAGATCAACTTTTCCTGCAACAAGCTCGGTCTTGGGAATCGTTCCTACGAAAAAAAATACGCCGTTAGGTTGGATTTCGGACAGCTCTCCGGTCTTAAGGTTTTTAATAACAACACTCTCAACCAGCCCCTCACCTTTGATTTCTTGTAATACCGAACTCCAGATCCATTTGATTTTCGGGTTGGCAAAAGCTTTTTCCGCACTAACTTTATTGCAATCTAAGATTCCTTCGTCATGAATTACAATAATCGTCACAGTTTCCGCAAACTTGGTCAGATACATAGCTTCTTCAATGGCAGCATCGCCATTACCGACTACAACTACATCTAATTCTTCAAAAAAGTCAGCATCACAGGTAGCACAGTAGGATACGCCTTTACCTCTGAACTTATTTTCCCCTTTGATATTGAGTGAGCGAGGTTCAGCTCCCAGAGCCAAAATTACAATTTTCGATTGATATTCTTTACCACTTTTGGCGATAACTTTTTTAATATCCCCATCTAATTCCAGATCGACAACTTCATCGCGAAGAATTTCCGCACCAAAACTTTCGGCATGATCAGCCATGGCCTGCATTAACACCGGACCAGTTGTTCCTCTTGCAAAGCCGGGGTAATTTTCCAGCTCTTGAGTAGTAGCCGCCTGACCACCTAGTCTGCCTTTTTGTAAAATCAAGGTTTTCAACCTGGATCTAGAACCGTAGATACCTGCTGATAATCCACCTGGTCCTCCGCCAATTACAATAATGTCGTAAATATCGGACATGAAATTTTCCCCTTTCTGTGTATTTTGAACTACCGAAATTAATTTATTCTCCAGGCCACATAAAAATCGATTGCTCTGTATAGCAATACCATATGTATAGTATTGATGTACAACTAGTATACTAGTGGTTTGTTTCTATGTAAATAGATAAACTCCTATTTTTTTAGAATTTTTTCAATAAAAAAATCCAGTACTAAAATTTAGTACTGGACCAGGTTTAATTAGGAATCAAGGTAATGTGAGACTGCTGAAAAAGTGCTCTTTTGCGTGTCGTTCTGAGCGATAGCGAAGAATCTCGTTGGCTAAAGGCCCAATATTACGAACTTCCAAAAGAGATCCTTCGTCGCCTGCAGCTCCTCAGGATGACATTTATGATACTTTTTCAATGGTCTCGGAATGTTCTCTTTGCTTCCTTCCCAATGTAGCCAAAAAAAGGAGCAAAGAGAATGTCCCCTTGCTTCCGAGCTATTATAATAATTCTTGCTTAATTCGTTCTACAAATACATCGATATGAACCTTAGCCGCCTCATCGGCTTGCTCAATATTCCTAACTTTCAGGGCGTTGATAATATTAGGCATGGTGTTAAGAAATAAGCCCATCTCACTTATATCAGGCTGCGCATAAAGCCACATCCTTTGGGTATGCATATGTAAGCCGTAAAGAATTTCTATCAAACAAGGATTATTGCTGCTTTCAATAATAATTTCATGAAAATTTTCATCTTCTTGAATAATCTTTTTATAATCTTCTGCAATATCATATTTTTTTAATCGTTCTACAATGGCTTCGAGTTCCTCTATTTTTTGATCGGTTATTCTCTCAGCAGCTAATCTAGTAGCATAACCCTCCAGTTCCCTGGTTACTTCAAATGCCGACTTCATATACAAAAAATCAATAGGGGCTACTTGGGCGCCAAATCTCGGAATAATATTCAGCAATTTGTTATTCTTCAGCTGTTCGAATACCCGTCTGACCGGTGTACGACTCACATCAAACTCACCGGCAATATCCTTTTCATTAAGCACCTGCCCGGGAGCGTATTCCAACTGAATAATCCGCTTTTTTAACGCTTCATACATTTCATCATTATTATTTTTGGCTTCCACAATTATATCTCCTTAATTGTTTTTAACTTATAGTACCACAAGTGAAATACTAATGGTATTTCACTAAGTCTTTATATGTTCTTCTATATAATATAAGATATTCCTTCTTCCTTTAGGATATATTCTAAATCATTCCCAGACCAAAAACCGGCATATGCCTTAAATAGGGAAACAGTCGGCAATGTAGAGATGCGGGGCTCTGAGTGATAGGTAGTTGAGCTTGGGCGAGGGTGTTAACAGCCCTGCGGACAAAGGGTATGAAGGTGGTACATGAAATGTGATGGAACCAGGAGAGTTTATTGGGACTTTTGATTGTTGAACAAATAAATATTTGTGGTTGCGGTAGCGACAAGGTTTTTCTGACTGTCATAAGCTTCCCCCAGCAAATGAACTATTGATTTTCCTAATGACTTAATTTCCACCTTTACGGATAATTCATCGTTTTCATAAATCGGTTTATGGTAGTTGATGTCCATATCAATAGTGGCCATATCCAGCCTTTTGGTGGTGAAGTAAACCAGAGCACCAAAGGTATTATCGAATGCCGCGGCAATAAAACCTCCCTGCATAGCCCTACGGGGATTTGAATATATCTCCAGCACTGGATAGGCACAGGTTAGACTCTCGCCGACAACATATTCAACAATTTCCTGCTGCATCACCTGTGTGCACTGGGCTCTATCCCCCTCTTTAACAAATCCATCTGCAACCAAAGCCTGCATATCAGTATATATCTTCTTCATTAATAGGCCCCCTGTTTCAAAATTGCGGGTAGTTTCACCCCCCAGCATATTATGCGATATACCTATCATAGCAAACCTTTCCCTAATCGCCAATACATCAATGATTATAAAAATGGCCCTAGGGATCCAGCGTTTTGCTAATTCCCTAAGGCCAGTTTTTAGCAGTTATTTTGTCGGTAACCTTCAAAATCTGATCTGCCATTGATATGCAATAACATTCCCTCCCATTACAATTGTCTCGTATTAATCATAAAGATTCCGGTACGCATTCAGGGCAATGGAAACGAGCCACTATCCTCTAGTCTTCATCAAAAGTATAGTCTACATTGGCCAGGGTTATTTTGTCCTTAAAAACCAGCGGATATGGTTCACCATTGGTGAGCCTATTTCCATTCACGTACGTACCGTTTTTGGAATCAAGGTCAACAATAAGATAAGTATTATTTTGTGTAATAATCTTGGCATGGGTTCTACCAATGTTGTTATTATCAGCCTCATAATAATCTACAATATCTTGATTCCGACCTAAAGTGAATTCAGGTTTATTTATTGGTATGATCTCTTCTACCCCATTCCGATCAACTTTGAGAACAGGATAGACGGGTTGCTGCAGCAGTTGGGTGGCATTGTCCTCATAAGATGAGGAAGTCGCCTCGGTAATATTAGGTTGATAACCATTATCCGGTTCATATATTGGTGGTGTATATGAGGGCTCAACAGTTTCCGCTTCTTGCAGCTCTCTGCTATCAGTTGACATTCTATAACCACATTCGCTGCAAAAGCCGCTGTCAGCATCATTGCGGGTTCCACACTGCGGGCAAAACTTACCCCCCTTGGGTACTGAAATACCTGGTGACTTCGGCAAATTTTTCTTGGTAGTCATCAGGTAGATATTGAACCCGACCGCGACCACAAATAGAATCAGGGTAAAATAATACCCAACACCCCATTCAGCCGTCAGATACCCCTCTTGAGCTATTTCTCCATCAATATTAGATTTAAGCAATAGGGTAAAAACAAATCCGGCTCCAGCAGCTATTGAGCATATCACGTTTCCCAATTTGGTTTTTACCAGAGCGAAGATTAAACCGATAATAGCGATAAGGAATATGATAATTGCTATAGGGTGGGGATCGATGGCCTCTCCTTGAATCTTGGTCCCGGTAATTAACTGTAGCCCATTAAAACTGCCCAGTTCCTGACCCGAACACGAAATATTCACGAAGGGCAACAGGAAGCAAATAAGTATGAGTCCAAATAAGGCGGGTGAAAACACTCTTTTTCCGTTATCCATGATAATCCTCCTTTTTATATAACGATTTTAATATTTATTTATTAACTCGGTATGCATTATGCCCGAGATAGTTGCCTGGAATAGCCGATACTGCCTGGGCATTATTTTTAAGCTGTTGTAAAGCCCGTTGCAACCTTCTCATCCAGTACAAACCTGTCATCTTTATCACCATGACAGTAATGTTGTCAGTTCCCCCTCGCTCATTGGCCAGTTGCACCATCTGCTCACACGCAGACTGGGGATTGTTATAAACTGCGATTCTCCTTATTTCATCATCGTTAACCAGGTTGTACAGCCCATCGGTGCATAATATAAGAGTATCACCTGCTTTGACTGCATAGGACATCAGATCTGGCTCTGGTGCATTTCGCCCTCCTCCCATGGCCTGAATAAGTACGTGTCTTTGTGAATGGGTTTTTGCTTCAGCCGGGGTAATCTTACCTTGCGCTACCAGGTCAGCAGTCACAGTTTGGTCTTCAGTAAGTTGGACCATGTTATTATCACGAACGAGGTAAGCCCTGCTGTCACCAATCTGGCCAAGGTAGGCAATATCGCCCACAAGAACCAGGGTAGTCAGGGTAGAACCCATTCCGGTAAATTGAGGAAATTCTTCTGCCCGGGTGTTGATTTGCTTATGGGCATCCAGAATTGCCGCTCTCAGAGCTGCGGAGGGATTCATTTCCGGAAGGTCCAGATATGCTTTTACTACTCCTTCAACAGCAATTTTACTGGCTACCTCTCCTGCAGCCGAACCGCCTATGCCATCGGCAACTATGAAAAGACTGGGTTCAGTTTTATTAGCGGTTGAACTGTCCGCCCTATGTATCACCCAATTATCTTCATTATTCTTACGCTTTTTCCCCGTATCACTGACCGCTCCTACCATGAATCCCGGTTTATTCTTTATCAAATTAAATATCCCCTTTGTTCAAAACTTCTGTATAAAGATTTGGGCAAATTGCCATAAATTCAAAAAACTCCTATAGCTTTCTACATATTATCTAGAATACCTTTTATTTCTTCTATTTTTATTCAAAATGTGGTAAAATATTTGTTAATTTGTATGTAGGGGAGGCTTGATTGTGTGGAATCGCTAAGCGCAATTCTAATCATTGAACAAGGTAACCCCCATCGCATAAATACCGAAATAACTCTCAATCTCAGCGAAATAATACTTGGCCGTCCGTGGCAAACT
>Ga0265294_10007336_pt1 | contig 13092 bp, 9 predicted proteins | sample MunlanPumphouse3_FD_192504 | JGI IMG/M metagenome (GOLD analysis project Ga0265294, IMG submission 192504) | Groundwater microbial communities from a municipal landfill in Southern Ontario, Canada - Pumphouse #3 | ecosystem: Environmental > Aquatic > Deep subsurface > Groundwater | place... | reverse complement strand
CTTTTGATTTGAATTCCCTGAGGATAGTTTCTGAAGCCATATTTAAAGCTATTTCATGGTATTCGTCAGATAAATCTTCTGAATGATTAACCAAAATAATTGGATTATTTTGGTTTTTATTAATAAATAACTCACTGGCTTTATTCCAATTTTTGCTTAGCAGGTCTTTTTCCGCTCCGGAAAAAAGATGGTTTAATTTTTCTAGGCATTTTTTACCTACTATCGGGTGTTGATTTACCACGGAAATTAATTCCCTGATTATCATTGACCTTTGGTTTGTCGGGGCGCTGTCCAATAAAAGAAGTATATCGGTGATATTTCTTTTTTCTAAAAATATCCGCCAATTTTTTTCAAAGACAGCCGTCCATTTGTCCAATGCTTTTTTTTGCCTGGATTTTAGCGGCCAAAAAAAATCTTTGAACCAGGATTCTTTTTGAGAATTGTAATAATTTTTTCTAGCTTTTTCAATAGCTTTAAAATCAAGTTTTCTCTTTTCCTTTTTCATTTTTATGGTTTTTGTGGGGTTAGTAATCGGGAAAATTATGTTTTTAAAAAACGTGAATTACCGTATTATATTATTTTTCTTGATTTTAGTCAACATCTAAATTATACTATTCTTATATGTCTATTCTTATTTTTGGCGGAAAGGGCAATCTAGGAACGCAATTGACCAATATTCTCTCTGAAGATTATGAAACTTTTTCTTTAGATCGAGAGGATTTGGATGTTTTGGATTTTGACTCCCTGTCAGTCAGGGTCAGGGAAATAAGACCGGAGTTGATAATAAACACCGTCGCTTATAATGCGGTTGATAGATGTGAAGATAAGAATGAATATGAAGCTGCCTTGCGCTTGAATGTTGATTTGCCGGCTCGTTTGGCGGATTTATGTTTGGAATTGGGGATTATTTTAATTCATTATTCTTCCGATTATGTTTTTAGTGGTGCTGAAAACAAGCAATTCTTTGGAGAAGATGATACGCCAAATCCGATTAATAAATATGGAGAAAGCAAGGCCCGCGGAGAGCAAGAGATTATTGCCAGGGGGAAAAGGGGATTAAAATTTTATTTGATTAGAACATCCAAGCTTTTTGGTCCTCGTGGCACGAGTGAAAACGCTAAGCCCAGTTTTTTTGATATAATGCTTGATTTGTCTCGGAATAAAAAGGAATTAACTATTGTCAACGAAGAATTTAGTTGTTTTACTTATACAGTTGATTTGGCGGCGGCAACCAGAAGATTATGGGAGTCAAAGTTGCCTTTTGGTATTTATCATTTAGTTAATGAAGGGCCGGTTACTTGGCATGACGCGGCCTGGGAATTGTTTAGATTAAAAAAAATTGAAGTGAATATAAGAGCTGTGCGAGGAGAAAATCTTCCTCGTCCGGCGCGGCGGCCTAAATTTTCCGCTTTAAAGAATACACGTTTTAGAAAAATGCGTAGTTGGAAAATCGCTTTAAGAGAATATTTGGAGGTTACTTATTAATTAATTATTAAAAAATTTATGCGCGGTATAATTTTATCCGGCGGTTCAGGCACTCGGCTTCGACCGTTGACGAAAATTACTTCCAAACAACTTTTACCGGTATATAATCGACCGATGATTTATTATCCCCTTAATACCTTGATTAAGGCCGGCATTAAAGAGATATTGATTATTGTTTCGCCGGAACGAGCCGGAGATTATTTGAATCTTCTAGGTTCCGGGAAAGAGTTCGGCGTCAAATTTACTTATGAAATACAAGATCATCCGGAGGGTTTGGCCCAGGCGTTTATAATCGGTGAGAATTTTATTGATAATGAAGATGTGGCTATGATTTTGGGCGATAATATTTTTGAAGATGATTTTAGTGAAGCAATCAAGAATTTTAAGGGCGGCGCGAAGGTTTTCGCCAAAGAGGTCCCCGATCCGGAACGTTTCGGTGTAGTGAAATTTAATGAACAGATGAAGGCGGAAAAAATTGTTGAAAAACCGACCGAATATTTAAGCAACTATGCGGTAACCGGTCTTTATGTCTACGATTCCCGGGTTGTTAAAATTGCTAAAGATATTAAGCCCAGCCAGCGGGGTGAATTAGAAATTGCCGATATTAACAATTGGTATTTGGATAAAGGTGAATTGGAGGTCGAAATGATTAAGGGAGAATGGTTTGATGCCGGAACTTTCGACAGTTTGTTAAAAGTTCAAAATTTTGTTAAAGAAAAAATGTCGGATAAGATGTTAATATGAAATTAGTTGTCGGATTTATCGTTTATAATGAAGATAGCGCTAAATATTTGGCGGATTTTTGGCCGAGCATGAGAAAGAGTTTACAATTTTTATCGCCAGCCGAATATTCGATTCTGGTTTTTGACAATAGCATCGGCGGCTATAAAAAAAATCGTGATTTTTTTGCCAATCAGCCGGTGAAATATTTTACTCGCGACGAAAATATTGGTTTTAGTCGCGCTTATAATATTCTTTTGGGTGAAGCCGATCTTTTTGGAGCAGAATATTTTTTAATGATTAATCCTGATACTTTTTTAGAGCCGGATTCTATAAGAAAATTAGTTGAGGCCATGGATAAGGATACAAATTTTGCTTCCGCGAGCCCTAAGATTTTACATTGGGATTTTGGCAATCATCAAAAAGACAAGATAATTGATTCTTGCGGTTTGATTTTGAAACCTGGTTTGTCGTTTGAAGATTTGGGACAGGGGAGTGAAGATCGAGGGCAATTCAATGATAGTAATATTCTGGGCCCCTCCGGTGCAGCCGGTTTATTTCGTTTGAATGCCGTTAAAGAGGTGGCAGAATTCCGTGGTTTAATGGATAGGGCGCAATATCTTGATGAGCGGTTTTTTATGTATAAGGAAGATTGTGATTTGGCTTATCGGTTATTTTTAGCTGGCTATAAATCGATTTTTGTCCCCGATTCTGTCATTTATCATGATCGTACCGCGGTTTCTTCCGGTTCAGGTTTTTGGGCGAAGGCGTCAGGTAGATTCCGAAAAAGCCGTCAAATAAGAAGGTGGTCTCATTTGAATCAACATTATATATACCTCAAGTATTGGTCTCGGCAAAGCTTGTCCAATAAGGTGTTTATTGGTTCAAAAATTTTATTTTTCCTTATTTTTTCTCTTATATTAGAACAATTTAATTTAAAGAATTATTTGCTTATTTTTAAAAATTCTAGGGGTTGACTAATATAAAATAATATGATAGATTGAGAAAGAATTAGATTAAAGAGAATCAATCGTCAAAATATTATTTGCTATTAGCTTATTTTTTTTATATGGAAAATTTATTAGAAAAAGTGGTTAAAGAAAAGAAAACCGAAGAAATTGCTCGTTTAGATGCAATTAATATTGTTAATTCTTTGTTTTCGGATCTTTTAGATCGGGAAAAAGACGTTCTTTCTCGCCGTTTTGGCTTGAAAGGGAATAAGAATGAAACTCTTGAAAAAATAGGCCAATTACATAAATTGACTAGAGAGAGAGTTCGTCAAATCGAATCAGCTAGTATTAAAAAAATTAAGAAATTGGAGAATTTAGAAGATTCCATTAATGCTCTGAGAGCTACTATTTTAAAATTACTTAAAGAACACGGCGGTTTGGTTAGAAAAGATTATTTATTGGATATTTTATCCGTTTTATGTTTAGAAATTAATAATGAGCACAGCTTTGAAGATCCGGGGTATGAGGAAATTCGTTCAAGTTATCGTAACCATTTTGATTTTTTAATTTCCAAGTTAATGAATGATGACGTGGAAATCGTTAATAGTTTTTCCGGTTTCAATTCTTCCGTTAAGCTTAAAGACGAACCCATCGATCATTTACAGGAATTGGCGGAAGATCTTTTGAGCCAAGTCGAGATATTGAAAAAGACTTTCACGACCGAAGAACTGTTGGAATTGCTCAAGAAGTTAAATACTTATAATAAATATCAGGATAAGTTGAGACAGGGAGAAGGTTTCGATATAACTCCTATTTTCAAGAGTAAAGTTTTTCCTGATTGGGGCGAGGTAATCAATAGCAATAAAATTTTGTATTCCTTGATACAGGCCGTTAAAAATTTGGAACAAAATAAATATGGAGAATGGGGGATCGCCAATTGGGGCGAAGTCAAACCTAAAACAGTTAATGATAAGATTTATTTGATTTTAAAACACGAAGGAAAACCGCTCCATTTTACCGATATTGCCAAAAGAATAAATGAAATGAAGTTTGATAAAAAAACAGCCAATGCCGCTACCGTCCACAATGAACTTATTTTGGATAGCCGTTATATCTTGGTTAACCGCGGCACTTATGGTTTAAAGGAGTGGAATAAACAGTAATTATTAAATTTCTTTTGATTTAAGACATTAATTTCAGTTGAATATTAAATAAAATCCGATTTTTTGAATCGGATTTTATTTTTTTATGCTTATATGTTAAAATATTAGTATTGATTATATTATTTTTGTTTGCTCCAAGCTGTTTTTTTATGGATATAGTGATATATACCGCCAGGTTGAACAATTTTCTGAATCTGCCACCCGAACAGTTGTTTTGGGCTTTTTTTGCTAATTTTGGTTGGCTCTTTTTGGCCGTTACTTTTTTATATGGAGCCCTTGAATTTTATTTGATTTGGATAAGAACGAAATGGTCGGCTGATCATAAATTTGTTTTGTTGGCCGTCGATATTCCCAAGGGGAATGAACAATCACCCAAAGCGGTGGAAAATATGTTCACTTATTTGGCCGGCGCCCACGGATCAGTCAATTTTTTTGAGAAATGGTTTGAAGGACAATTTCAGAAATCTTTTAGTTATGAAATTGTGAGCATGGAGGGTTATACTCAATTTTTAATTCGTACCCCGATTGAGTTTAGAAATTTGGTGGAATCTTCCGTTTATTCTCAGTATCCGGATGCGGAAATTTCTGAAGTCGATGATTATGTTGATTCTGTCCCCAAAAATATTCCCGATGAAGAATATGATTTGTGGGGCGTGGAATTTGTTCAAAAAGATTCTTGGGTTTATCCGATAAAATGTTATCAGGAATTTGAGCATCAGATGGGTCCGAGCGAAACTCAATTTAAAGATCCGATGGCTAGTTTAATGGATTTATGCGGTTCGCTTCGTCAGGGAGAACAATTATGGTTTCAAATGATTGTAATTCCAATCGGTTTTGATTGGGTGAAGGAGTCGGAAAAGGAGATAAATAATATTTTTGGCCGCAAAGTAAAAATAAAAGAAGATTTGTTCGTGAAGGGCATAAGTGCCATGGGAGATTTGAGCAATATGTTTTATCAATCGGAAGTTGATTCTTCTGCCGCTAAAAAAGAAGAAAAACCGAAGACAATGATGGATTTAACTCCGGGAGAAAAACGCAAAGTGGAGGGGATTCAACTTAAGGCGTCCAAGTTGTCTTTTGAAGCTAAATTTCGTATTGTTTATGTCGCCAAAAGAGAGGTGATGAATAAGGCCAAGGTGGCTAACGGATTGGTTGGTTTTATGAAACAGTTTGCGTCTCTTGATCTTAATAATCTTAAGCCGGATGTGAAACTTACTATGACAAAAACCCAATATTTCATGAAAGCTCCGCGGCTGTTAGCTAAAAAGAAGAAAATTTTTGATGCTTATATTGATCGTTCGGATTCACGCGGTTGTAACCCGGGCATTTATAATATCGAAGAATTGGCAACAATTTGGCATTTTCCAGTTGAGGCCAATGTTAAAGCCGCAATGATGCAGAAAACCCCTGGCAAAAAAGCCGACGCCCCTTCTTCTTTGCCGATTGAGTCGAATGAAGGACAGATATTGCCGGATATTTTCTCCAAATCCAGTTTTGACGGTTCTGATATTTTTTCTGCTAAGGACGATTTAGATGAAAAAAACGTCGCCCCGCCGGAAAATTTACCTTTTGTTTAATTTAATTTCATGAGAATCGGTATTGATGCCCGCTTCTATGGACCGATCGGCAAAGGTCTCGGTCGCTACACGCAAGAAGTGGTCGATAATATAATCAAAATCACTAGTGCCAACCCTCCGGACGGAGATGGCACTGGTTTTAATTATGTGATTTTTCTCAGTCCGGATAATTTTGATGAATTTATTTCCAATGATTTTAGGATTAAAAAAGTAAAAATATCCTGTCGCTGGTATTCATTATCAGAGCAACTGGCGATGCCATTTTATATTTGGCGCGAGCGCTTGGATTTAATTCATTTTCCTCATTTTAATGTTCCGATTTTAACGCCGGTAAAATTCGTAGTTACTATTCACGATTTAATATTGACTCATTTTCCGACTGTTCGAGCGACAACGCGTTCTCATTTTTTATATTATATAAAGAATTTGGCTTATCGATTAGTGATTTTATCGGCTTTGCGTCGTTCAAGGAAAGTAATAACTGTTTCTGAATTTACTAAAAACGATATTATTAATAAATTCAATATTAAACCCGAAAAAATAAAAGTGATTTATGAGGGAGTCGCCAATTTATCCAAGGGGCGTGACTCCTTGTTCGTTTCAAAGCTAGACAACGAAGAAACCTTAGCCCAGTATCATATTCCGAATAATTTTTTGTTATATGTCGGGAATGCCTATCCCCATAAGAACCTGGAAGCTCTTTTGCGCGTCTTTTCCAAGCTTCATGTAATGTATCCCGATCTTCGCCTGGTTTTAGTCGGCAAAAAAGATTATTTTTATGAACGGATTCAAGAAACGGCGCGGGCTTTTAATTTGTGGCAAAAAGGGAATATTAATAGTCCGGTGATATTTCCGGGTTATGTGCCGGATTCTCAATTGGAAATTCTTTATACCGAAGCACGCGCTTATGTTTTTCCGTCTTTATATGAAGGATTCGGTTTGCCGCCGCTTGAGGCAATGGCCAGAAATTGTCCGGTGATAAGTTCTGATTGTGCTTCTTTGCCAGAGGTTTTGGGCGACGCGGCAATTTATTTTAATCCAAAAGATGATCTTGATATGATTGATAAAATTAAATACGTTCTAGATAATAATATTCAAGATGATTTGAGAGACAGGGGTCGAGCGCGGGCTAAAAAATATAATTGGTGGGAGTGTGCTCGTGAAACCCTGGAAGTTTATAAAGAGGTTTTAAAATCATAGATAGTTTGCATTGATGTTTAACAGAAAAAAATCAGAATTGAATAACAATTATCAAAGGGAGCGATACTCTAATTTTGTTGTTGATTTGAGACAAACAGTTAGCGCTAATCCTGGTTCGTCAATAGATAGTTTTCCAAAAAAAGATAGTAAAAAGAAAGATGTAAAAGGCAGTGCAAAATTATATTTTAAAAATAATATAAAAAAAATTAGCCCTAATTTATTGTCGGAAAAAATGGCGGTTAGTTTTCAATTTAAGTCGTTAATTCCAGATTGGAAGCCAGATTGGAAGATAAATTTTAAAGAGTTGGGTTTTAGAAAAAAGAAAAAATATTCCATTAAAAAAAGTTTTGCCGGTATTATTGGTCGGATTTATTTTTTATCTAAGCCGAGAAAAAAATCTTATTATCGGAAGATTTTAGCCAAAAAACAAAATATTTTTAATTCGGTCGCGTCAGCTAGTCCTCGTTTGCGACGAGCAGAAAAAAGAGCTTCAGCCGCCGAGAGGGTTAATAATTATTATCGTTCTTTATTTTCCTTCGCTATTATTTTGCTTTTGATTATTTTGCCGATAAAAGTTTTGTCTTATTTTAAGTTTTTGGATATTAGTGGTTTGGAGAAAAAGATTATGAATCATTCTCAATCGGCCATAAATAATTTAATGGCGGCGTCCGATGCTGTATCTCGGCTGGATTTTAATAATGCCGAATCAAAGTTTCAGAATGCAAGTTCCAGTTTTTTGGAGGCAGAGGCGGAATTAGCGGAAATCAGCGATTATATTTTTCTTTTAGCGTCTTTATCCGATGACCCGAAGATAAAAATGGCGGCAGAGAGCAAGAAGTTTTTGAGAGCCGGCGCGGTAGCATCGTCTTTAGGGCGTAATTTGGTGTTAGCCACTGACAGTTTGTTTGTCGCCGATAATGTTGATTTTGGAGTTAGTTTGAATAATTTTTTGGAATATGGATATCTGGCGGTTGAAGACGCCGTCAAGTTGGAGAAAATAATGTTAGAAATAAATCCTGATAATTTGCCATCTCAATATCGTCTTCAATTTGAGAATATTCAAAATCAGTCGCATCTTTTGGCGGATAATTTAAGTAATTTTATTTCTGTGGCAGATAAGCTTAAGGAGGTTTTGGGATTGAGCCGAGATAAAAGGTATTTATTGATTTTTCAAAATAATGCCGAGCTCCGGGCGAGCGGTGGATTTTTGGGAAGCTATGCCTTGGTCGATTTGAGAGAGGGAAAAATAAGAAATTTGGAAGTACCTGAAGGTGGAACTTACGATACCGAGGCCGGGATGAAATCCGTTAGAGTTGCGGCTCCCGAGCCCCTTTGGTTGGTTAATCCTTTGTGGCATTTTTGGGATGCGAATTGGTGGCCTGATTGGCCCACCACTGCCGGCAATTTGATGTGGTTTTATTCCAAGAGCGATGGCCCGAGTGTTGATGGGGTAATTAGCGTGACACCAACGGTTGTTGAACGGTTACTGGAAATAACCGGTCCGATTGATTTACGCGAAGAGTATGGAGTGGTGATTTCTTCGGAAAATTTTTGGGAAACTGTGCAGAAAATAACCGAGCAAAAGAATTTAGCCAAGTCAAACCCCGAGGCCATTGTCGAGCTTCTCCCGGGAGAGGACAATAAACCCAAGAAAATCATTGGCGACATGATGTCAGAAATTTTAAATATTTTACCGCAAAAATTGGATAAAGATAATTTATTGAAGATAATCATGATTTTTGAGGAAAGTATGTCCGCCAAACATATTATGTTTTATTTCACCAATCCAGCGCTTCAAGCCGAAGTTTCCAGCCAAAATTGGGCCGGAGAAATAAAATCCACTGATAAAGATTATTTATCGGTGATAAATACTAATATCGCCGGTCAGAAGACGGATCGAGTCATTTCTGAAAAAATTGAACATAGCAGCATGGTTGATTCAAGCGGGGAAATAATTAATACGGTTAAGATTACAAGAACTCATAATGGCCGTAAAAATGAACCATTGGTTGGAGTTCGTAATGTAAATTGGCTTCGAGTTTATGTTCCTTTGGGAAGCGAATTGATAGAGGCCGAAGGTTTTCGTTCTCCGGATCCGGAATATCTTTTGGATAGGCCGGACCAGGACTGGCAAGAACATCCCTTGTTAGCGGCAGAAAATGCTGCTGTTGTCGATGCTGAAACCGGAGTAAAAATCTATTCAGAAAACGAGAAAACGGTTTTTGCTAATTGGACCATGGTTGATCCGGGAGAAACATCGGTGATTATTTTAAAGTATCGTTTGCCTTTTAATTTTTTTAATAAATCCCGAGATGACAATAGTTGGTGGAAAAAAATTAATGATTTATTGAATCCCGAAAAAGTTGAATTGCTGCCGTACTCTTTATTGGTTCAAAAACAGCCCGGCGCTCCGGCGAGCGATTTCTTCAGCCGATTGATTTTGCAAGAAGGGTTGGAAGTTTTTTGGCATTATCCGGATTCTTTGGATGGCGATAAGGGTTGGGAATTGAATTCCAAATTAGATAGTGATAAATATTGGCTCATCGTTTTTGAAAAATAAAAAATTTTGGCATAAAATTCAATTTAAAAATATGGCAGAAAAAAAAATAAAAAGAGTTTTGGTGGTCGGACGCGATAAATCTTCCAGTTTATCTTCTTTTGTCGAGCGTCCAGTCCCGAGCGATCATGAAGTTGCTAAATTTGAACGTGTCGTTAAAAAAGAGGTACGCGATAAAGAAATCGACTCCAATCTTTTTGAGGTTTATAGCAATAAAAAGGGGCAACGGGTCGATGTTAAAAAAATGGAAATCAAAAAACGCCTTCCTTTTTTTGTCCGATTTTTTAAAAAAATATTAGGAGTCGCTTTAATCGGCCTGGTTGCTTATTTTATTTATATTCATTTTTTTGGCGGCGGCGGCGATGTGAGCGCTTTGGATTTGGAAATCATGGCACCGGAAAAAATTATGGCCGGTGAAGAATTTTCGTATGAAGTGAGTTATCATAACTCAACCAAATATTCCTTGTCTCAAATGCGTTTGGAAATGCAGTATCCCGAGAATTTTATATTTATTTCTTCCTCAATCAGTCCTGATAGCGGAAATTACGGTTGGTCGCTTTCCGATATGTCGCCGGGCGAAGATGCAATACTTAAAATCACCGGGGTTTTAATCGGTCAACCAGATTCGGTTAATGTTGTTTCCGGTCGTTTGAGTTATCTGCCCGGAGAGCTCACCAGTCAATTTAAGAAAGAAGCTTCATCCGCCACTATCATAAGCGGTCCCGGTTTTAGAATCGATCTTGATTATTCAAAAACAGCTTTTTTGAATCAAGAAAATGAAATGAAGTTAATTTTTTCTGATATTCAAAGTAATAATTTGGGTGATTTTTATATTTCTTTTTCTTTGCCGTCGGAAACTAATGCTTCAGTCGCGACAACAAAGACGGATGATCAGGAGAGTGCCATCGAGGAAAGTGCGTCCGAGAATGTGGAGGACAAAAAGATGTCTATTGTTAAAGCAGGAGGAAATAGTTGGCAAGTTAGCGGCGTAAGTCAGGAAATCGGCCGGCAAGAAGTTAAGATGACTTATAAAATTAAAGAGAAGTCTAATAACCTTGAAATTAAAGTGCGGTTAGAAAAGAAATTAGAAGATGGCCAGTCTTATGTTTTTTGGGAAAAAGCTATTTCTCCCGAGTTGGTGGCAAGTGATTTAAATTTATCTTTGTTTTTAAACGGATCTAAAAATGATGGCGCCGTTACTTTCGGCCAAACTTTAAATTATTCGCTCACCTATGCTAATCGCGGCTCCAGTACATATAAAGACGTCGTTATTATGGCGGTTTTGAATGGAGATTTCTTGGATTGGGTTTCTTTGAATGATGAAAAAAAAGGTCAGACGCAGGGTCATTCGATTATTTGGACCAAAAATGAAATTCCGGAACTCGCCGAAATAGCCCCGGGGAAAGAAGGGGCAATTGATTTTTCTATAAAATTAGCGTCTTTCAAGGACGATAATCTCGGGCAAGAAATGGAAATTGTTTCTTATGGGCAATATAGTATGAATAATGCGGAGATTAAGGGACAGGATAATAAAAGCAATACTATTACCAGTAAAATAAATAGCGATCTTAATCTGCTTGAGCGCATTCTTTATTTTAATGAAGATAATATGCCGGTCGGTTCAGGATCTTTGCCCCCTCGAGTTGGAGAAAAGACCGGTTTTCATGTTTATTGGACTGTTAAGAATAATTTGCATGAGCTTACTGACACGCGTGTAATCTTGAATTTGCCGAGTTATGTTTTTTGGAACGGAGAAAACACGACTAATGTTGGTAATATATATTATGAAGAGGGCAGTCACCAGGTGATTTGGGAAATCGGCCGGTTGCCAGTTTCGGTTTATCGTGCCGATGCTGAATTTGCCATTTCAATCACTCCTTCGGAATCAGATCGTGATAAAATATTAATTCTTTCTCCCGGTTCTACCGTGAGTGCCACTGATACGGAAACCAAAGATACTATTGTTAAGAAATCTTCTCCGAAGACAACCAAGCTTGAAGATGACGAAATCGCCGGGTTAAATAATTCCGGCCGGATACAATAAATTTTTATGTTTAAAGTAATAAGAAATAATTCCGGAGTGCGTGCCGGAGAATTTAAGTTACCGCATGGTTTTTTGCGTACCCCCTTTTTTATGCCGGATGCGACTAGAGGTTTCGTAAAACTTATTGATAATGAGGCGGTAAAAAAAACGGAAACAAAAGCGATGGTGGTCAATACTTTTCATTTATATCTGCAACCGGGATTAAAAATAATTAAGAAGGCCGGCGGCATCCATAAGTTTATGGGTTGGTCGGGGCCCCTTTTATCTGATTCCGGCGGTTTTCAGGTTTTTTCCTTGATTCATCGTAATCCGGGAATGGGCAAAATTACCGATGACAAGGTGATTTTTCGTTCACCTTTGGATGGCTCGAAGCACGAACTCACGCCAGAAAAATCAATTCAAATTCAATTTGATTTAGGAACGGACATGATAGTTTGTTTGGATGATTGCCCGCCGAATGAATTTTCTCGATCCGATTTGGAAAAGGCGGTAGGGCGGACAATCGCTTGGGCCAAGCGCTGCAAGATTGAATACGAGAAGCAGGTTAAAAAAAGACGGCTTACCGGTCTAAAACGCCCCTTGCTTTTCGCGGTTGTTCAGGGTGGCGCGGAAATTGATTTGCGCGAATATTGCGCGCAAGAATTGGTTAAAATCGGTTTTGACGGTTATGGTTTCGGCGCTCGTCCGGTAGATAAAGACGGAAAATTTTTGGAGGAAGTTTTGCGTCGAACAGCTAATTTTATTCCGGAAAAAGCTTTGCGTTTTGCCTTGGGAATCGGTACTCCCGAGGATATTATTCGTTGTGCTAAAATGGGTTGGGATATGTTCGATTGCGTCATTCCGACGCGAGAGGGACGGCATGGTAAATTGTTTATTTTTTCCGGTTCAAATCGCTCGTCTTTAAAATATCAAACAATAAATATTAATAATGCTCGTTTTGCCGCAGATTTAAAACCGATTAATGCGAAAAGCTCTTTGCCGGAGCTAAGAAATAATTCTCGGTCTTATCTCCATCATTTATTTCGAATAAACGAACCATTAGGTCATCGGCTTGCTAGTTTAAATAATTTGGAATTTTATCAAAAATTATTAAAAGATATTAAGTAGAATCTATATATGATGCAACTTCTTTTTTTTGCCATCTCTTCTTTGATTTTGTTGCTAGGGCATTTTGCTTGTTGGTATGTAGTGATTGGACTTTTTCAAATTAATTTTTGGCAGGAACAGGTGATAGTCGGGGCAATATTATTCTTTTTTTTCATCAGCATAGTTTTCGCTTCCTATTTAATCCATAAGTGGGATAATTTTTTTACTCGTTGGTATTATATTTTCGCCGGTCTTTGGGCTGGGCTGCTTGTTAATTTGGTTTTGATGGCGACCTTGATTTTGATTATTA
>Ga0265294_10007334_pt1 | contig 13093 bp, 10 predicted proteins | sample MunlanPumphouse3_FD_192504 | JGI IMG/M metagenome (GOLD analysis project Ga0265294, IMG submission 192504) | Groundwater microbial communities from a municipal landfill in Southern Ontario, Canada - Pumphouse #3 | ecosystem: Environmental > Aquatic > Deep subsurface > Groundwater | place... | reverse complement strand
TATAGTAATGGTGTAGATATTACTACTGAAGGGTTTTATATTATATATGCTAAAGTAGTAGATACTTTAGATAATACTTCATATTTAAATACCGATGCATTAATCTTAGATACATCTAATTCTGATGCCAGTATAATTATCGAAGAAAATATGTGGAGTGACTTAAGAACTGAATTAGAATATATGTATTTAGATAGAGAAAAAGAATTGACTGTTGATGCTGAAGATTATTTATCAGGTGTACTAAGTACCGAATACTATGTTAGTGATGTTGTCTTAGATGCTAACGATTTAGATATCTTAGATAGCGAAGAATGGATAACTTACTTAGATGAAATAATTATTAACGAAATAGGAACGCATATTGTTTATGTGAAAGTAATTGATAATGCGGGTAATATTACTTATATCAATACTGATTATATCGTTTTAGATGGTTATTCTGTAACGGAATTAATAATTGGTAGAAATGCTGCTAGTTATGTAGACGCTGAATCATATATTACTAATAAATCATTAATTACTTTGAATATTAGTTATTCAAATAATGGTGAAGAAATTATAGATTATAATCATAATTTAATATCTAACATATTATTGCCAATAGATGCAAAGATAAATTTAATTGATCATATAAATGAAAAAGTATATGAATATATAGTTCCTACTAGTGAAGATATATTTGGCTATAATGATAGTTGTGATATAGAAGATTTAGAATGTATAAAGGTAGCTACTTATCCGATTACTTTATTTAAAGAAGTTGGAACAAATAATTTCTTTATTGAAGATGATTATTATGATAATGGTACAATAACAGAAGATTTTACTATTGTGATTGACTTAGGTAACACTAGTATCTCAAATAATTATAATGATGTTTCTTTATATATGCAATTACATGATTCGGAGGGAAATAACGTAAGACCGACTTTGTATGATACAATTAAAACATTTAATATTTACTCAACAGTGAATGAAGTTAGTACTGATGCTACATTAAATTTAACCACTACTTATACTGATGGTGTAATTAAGTTTAACAAGGCTTCATCAACTAATATTAGTATTACTAGCGAAGTAAATTATCAATACTTAAATGATATTAAAATAATTGATACAACATATGAAGACAAAAAAATGGGTTTATCGATTAAATTGGTTGATAGTAATGGTGTAATTGTTGATAGGGAACATTTAAAAAACATTATTTTTCAAGTAGGTAATAATATTTATCATCCTGAAAGTGATAATATTGTTCATATTAATTTGAATAGTGGCATTAACGATGTAACTAAAACTCTTACTATAATTACAGGGGATAATAATACTAATTTAGAAGAAGGAACATATTATTTTAAAATATCTAATTTTACTTCTTATGATGGTTATTATTATGATGAATTAAATAATATAGAGTTAAGTATTCCTGTTGAAGTAAGGGCTCCTATTGTATATAGTTTTGATGTTATAATGGATAACGAAAAACGTATTATCAGTAAAGAAGAAGAATTTGTTAATGTATCTTTTGATATATTACAAAACGGGAACTTAGAAAATCCTAATATAAGAGTTTCATTATATAAAAAAGATCAATTAACCGCTTTTGATCAAGGTTATTCAATTGTTGATTTAAATCAATATGTAAGTGATATTCTAAGTATTTGTGAAACTAATACTTATTATGTTACAACAGATCCGTTTGATTATATTGAGCCAGATTATTTGATTAATAATTTTGAATTGAATTTAATAACAGATAATTTCGAAAATTTTGGATATAAATTTGTATTCGAATTATATGATGATGATGAAAGAATAGGAACAATAGAAAAATATTTTGTTGTTAAAGAGGAATAGTATGAGAAAGAAAAAAAGAATAGTAATAGTTTTATTTGTATTATCGTTTTTAATGCTTGGTTATGGCGTTGCTTATTCGTTTTTTAATTCAAGTGCTACACTAAGTTCCAACGAAACAGATATAGCATCATTTATATTCAATGCAGAGAGTTTGGATGAATTTCAGGTATCATTAAATGATTTAATGCCGGGGGATGATGTAGAATATCCGTTTTCTGTAAGTAATAACTACATGGGTAAGATTAGTAATGTTTCAGTTAATTATCGTATTACTCTTACAACCTATCATTTACTTCCATTAGTTATTGAACTTTATAAAATTAATAGTGAAGAGGAAGAAGAATTGGTTCTAACGTGTGATGAAACATATGAGCGTAATTTGCAAAACGAAATAGTATGTGATGCTCCAGTTCAAGAACTCGGACATATCTCTGGAAGACTTGATGATTATAAATTAAAGGTGAGATTTTTAGAAGATTATGATGACGCTTTATATGCGGATTTAGTTGATTATCTCGATATCAAGATTGAAAGTTGGCAAAAAATAATAGTAGAGTAGGTGTTATTATGAAGAAGATAAGAAATTATATAATTTTAATACTATTAGTTGGATTTGGTAGTTTTATATATTTCTATGGTGAAACTTTTGCTAAATATGTTTCTAATTTAGTATGGGACTATTATTTAAAGTCTAAAGGATTTTACTTTAGTAGCGATTACCTATCTACTAGTTCTATCAAAACAATTGATAGTAAATGGGATGGAGAAAGCGTTCATTTTAGTATAAAAAATAATCTTAATCAATCTGTTATAACTGATTATGATATTGAATACGAAGTCACTTGTGTTGTAACAGGGGATGCAGCAAATCATTCTGAATGCCGTATGAACGGTACTGAATTAAATACTGTTGAAGGTATTTTGGTTCCTACAGAATTATGTGTTAATAATACTGAAGATCAAGTAGATGTTAGTTTATTTGATAAAACTACTTGCGAAACAGGAAGTTATGATTGGACAAATCAAATAACTACTAACGATTTATATTTTGATATTGTTTTAACGGATATTCAATATAAATTAAATGATGTAACAGTTGAAGTAGAAGCAACTAGTAAGACTCCCTATCGTAAGATTTTAATTGGTGAATTTGTTCTTCATAAAATGGACCGACAAGAAAATACTTTGACTATGGAATATAATAACTATGCTAATTACGATAGATTAATTATTTCAAATACTTATGCAACTAATAAATGTGTAAAAGTTATGTGGGATGATACTAAACTAATTATCGATAGTGACTTAGGTATAGACAATAATTCAAACGGCTATGCAGAAGAGATAAAATTCAATATAGATGCTAAAAAAAGTTTGAGTTATATATTTTATAAACGCGACTTTGGAGAAGTATATACCGTAGACGATTTCACAATCGAAGAAACTAGTGAATGTTAGTGTAAAGTATATATTAAAATGGTTGATATACTCATGCATTTATGTTATTATAGAAATGGTGGTAGAAGTGAAAATATTAAAAGCAATCAAGAAAATAATAATAAGTATAGTAGTCATAGCATTTTTTGCATTTGCAATTGCCATGACAATATTGTTACTAAATTTTAATGACCGTGGAGTTACACAGTTTGGGGATACTTCTCTTGTTATAATAAAAGGAGATATATCTTCTGAAAAATACAAAAAAGGTGATTTAGTAATAGTTGATTCTAAACCGATAAGAAATATTAATGTCGGTGATGAATTATTTGTATACAGATTAGAAAACGGTGGAGCTGTGACTATTGATTTAGGAATCATTGGTACAGTTAATGTTGAAGAAAAAAATGTTTCTTTTCAAAATGGAGACCCTTATTCAGAAGAATTCTTAATTGGTCAATCAAGTAAAGTCTATAATAAGATTGGTGGCTATTTAGCAATAGTTCAATCTACTGTTGGGTTCTTATTTATGATTATTATTCCAAGTTTCTTAATATTTATATATCAATTATATGCTTTAGTTATTGAAATTAAGTATGGGAAAGATGAAGTTTCTAATAGTTAATTAAAACACATTTTATGTGTTTTTTTTATTTTGATTTGCTATATATTTATTTGGTTTAAACCTTGTAAATAATTGTCGAATATGGTAAAATTTAAATAAACTAATAGAATATTGAAATAGAGGTTGTATGATAATATGAACATAAAACAAAAGAAACATATCGAAAAAATTATTGATTGGTTACTGAATATACTAATAGTTATATTTGGTATTATTTTGTTGATTTCAATATATACAGGTATTCAAACTAAAATTCTTGGCAGTAAATATGCTAATTTTTTTGGATATTCCACATTTGAGGTACAAACTGGTAGTATGGAGGAAGCAATTAAAGCTGGTGATTGGATTATTGTTAAACTAACACAAAAAGTTAAACTAAACGATATTATTACTTATCGTTTAGGTGATGAATATATTACTCATCGTGTTATTGAAGCGTATAATGGCAAATATATCACTAAAGGAGATAATAATAGTGCTAAAGATGAGCCGATAGAACAAAAACAAGTTGTTGGTAAAGTTGTTAAAATTTTAGCTAATTTCGGTATTATTAGAAAAGTTTTATTTAATCCAGGTGTATTAGTATCTTTTATGATTACATTATTTTTATTTAATTCAGCAATTAAGAAAAATAATGTAGAAGAAAGTAATAAAGAAAATAATTACTTTAGTAAATTTGTTAATTTGTTAATTAATAAATTTACTGTTAAAAAAACGACAGAAATAAAAATAGTAGAAGAACCAGTAGTTGAAATAGAACAAAAGGAAGAAATTGAAGAACAAGAAGAGGAAGAAATAATTATTGATGAAGCTCTTGAAGATGAGTTAGCAAAAACGGCCCTTTACAGGGTTATCCCAGTAGATTTATCTGAAATAGATGATACTTTCTTAGAAATAGCTAAGAATGAACTTAAAGGCGGAGAACAATCAAAACCAGACAAAGATAAAACAGCGGAACAAGAAGTAGTACAGGAAGAAGAACAAGAGGAAAATTCAGTTGAAGAAGATGATTCTTTGACAAAAATTAATTTGGATTTATTAAAAGGTAAAAGAGGTATTAAAAAAGCAAAAAATGTTATTGATACGGCAATGATTATTAAAAGCGAAGAATTAAATGAATTAATTAATATTTTCGTAGGAAATGAATCAGGGCGTACAGGTTCGGTAGCAATTAAAAAAACTCTTGTTGATGCTTATATTGATGCTAAATATTATAATTATTCTAGTGATAGTAATGCTAAGAATTTTAGTAAAAAATTATCTAAGAAAATTAAAGGCATAATTGTAGAAGTTGCTACTAACTTAATTAACAACTATAATGGTAAAAACGAAAAATATAGCGATATGGTAAATGTCTATGTTGATGTGCTTATTTTGATTGCTGAATTGGAACATGCTAAAGACATACTAACTGATGTTAAAGCTAGAGATGAATTTTTTAAGAAAAAAATAAGTGATTATTGCAAAGATTTAAGTAAAGATAAAATAGAAAAACTAATTGATGAAATGATTAAAATTCAAAAAGATCATACTAATATGTTTGAATATTTATTAAAAAGTTTAGAGACAAATTTGTTTGAATTAAATTTTAATAAATTATCAACTAAAAAGGAAATGTATGGATTAGAATTACAACATAATGTTTCTTTCAGTAAGGTATATAGTGATTATATTATTGATAAAACTTATACTGAAGGGATTGTGGCTGAGGATAAAATATTAGCGCTATTAAATTTATTATCAATTCAACTTATTAAGGATATGACTTTATTTAATTTTAATAAAAAATACATATTATCTATCCCAAAAAGTTTGTATAAGAAAGAAAAAAAATTCAAAAAGATTTTAAAAATGATTGATAATAAATATGCTATGGAAAATGTTTTAATTTTATTATCTTTTGAGGATATTTTAAATAATAAAGTAATTATAAAGAATATTAGAAAAATGGGATATAGGTATGCTCTAGTATTCGATAAAGAAATAGATATTGATTCAAAAGAACGTGGTAATATATATATAGCTGATTATATATTTATTGACAAAAAAACTGTTGATGCAGAAAAAATGGTTTCATTTATACCTAAAGATTTTTTAGGTAATGTTATTTATGAGGATGTAATTAACAAAGTTGGAGATTATGGGAGTGAGTAAAATATGAATACATTTATAAGATTTTTCTATGAATTTATTTCGGTATTCTTCGATGGAGTATTTACTATATTAAAAGGGATTGCGGGTGGAGCAGTTCAAATAGTAAATTTCAACAGTTATAGAAAAATAATTAATGGTTATAGAGGATCTTTTGAAGGTCCTGAATGGATATTTGTAGCGTTAGCGATTGCTATTATTGTAGTTATAATAGGGTTGACTGGTTTATTAATTTTCTTCGCAATTAGAAAAATATTAAGATTTAAAAAAAATAAATTAGATCAAGAAGACTTATTAAATGAAATAGCTGACTTGAATGGTCAAGTTGTTGATTTAATGAAAGAAAAAAATGAAATTATGGCTATGAAAGTTTCTCAATTAGGTTTAAAACCAGATGAGAAAAACACTATTGATGTTGAAGAAGATAAGGATGGAAAAAAAGAAGAGAAAAAAGATGGAGCTGTTATCAGATTCCCTAAACTTGATAAGATAGATGAAATTTATAAAAATTATAAGGTTCAAAATTATAACAATAATTTTACTTTACAAGAATTGTTAGAAAGTTTTAGGAATTTTGCAGGAAGTCAATTACGTTTGTATTATGATGAATCTCTTCTTAGAGCATTTATTGCAGGTCTTGCTTGTAGTAGATTGATAATTTTACAAGGGATATCTGGTACCGGGAAAACATCTCTTGCCTATGCGTGGGGAAAATTTGTGAAGCAAGATTCTTGTATTGCATCAGTTCAACCGTCTTGGCGTGATAAAACCGAATTATTAGGTTATTTCAATGAATTTACAAAGAAGTTTAATGAAACAGAAGTGTTGGCGCATTTATATGCTGCAAGGTTGGATGATGATGTACATACAATCATCCTAGATGAAATGAATATTGCTCGTGTTGAGTACTATTTTGCTGAAATGCTATCTATTCTAGAAATGCCTTCTAAAGATGAATGGATTGTTGAATTAGTAACTACTTCATGGCCAACAGATCCTAAAGGAATTGTAAGTGGTAAATTACTATTACCAGGTAACTTATGGTATATTGGTACACTTAATAATGATGACTCGACATTTATGGTTACTGATAAAGTATATGACCGGTCAATGCCGATCGATATTAACAACAAAGTTGAACCATTTAAGTGTAAAGAACAAGAAGCATTAAGTATTAACTCAAGTTATCTTGAAAATTTGTTTCAGGCTGCCGGAAAAGAGCATATATTATCTGATCAAAATGCGGCCAAAATTAAAGAATTGGATTATTATGTTGTAGAACATTTTAGAGTTGCATTTGGGAATCGTGTTATGAAGCAAATGCTTGCATTTATATCTGTTTATGTTGGTTGTGGTGGTAAAGAAGTAGATGCAATTGATTATTTTATATCTAAGAAAATCTTTAGAAAATTTGATCAATTAAACATAGCTCTTATTCGTGAAGAAATAGATCCATTTATTGTATTTATGAATAAGTTGTTTGGTAATGGAGCTATGAAAGAATGTATTGAAACCGTGGTAAGATTGAAAAAATCTAGATAAAAAGAGGTGATTATATATGGCGAGAGATTCTGGAGTTATTAGTGACGAAATCCTAAAGGAAAAAAGCGAAAACTTTATAAATAAGTTGAGTTCAAAAATGCGTTATAAAGCAGAACTAGCGGCTGATTCTATGAATTTAGGATGGCTAGAGCAAATTGAATTTTCCTGTCCATATATTGATGATATTGTTCGACATCCTAAACTAGACCTTCAAAATGAAGAAGAAATAGTAAAAATCGAACAAGCTAAAAGAATTACAGTTGCCAGTATTAAAAATTTATCTAGAAATACTCATTTTATTGAAAAAGTGGCCCCTGTTACTGGCGATATATATCTATCTAAAATATTAATTGAACGTCGTGAAGAAGCTTATAATACTTATGAAAATAGAATGGTTTACACTTTAATGCGTAACATCGGGGTTATTTTAGCACAAAAAGAATCAGCACTGCAAGAACTTGAAATTAAAAACGACAAAGTTCTTGAATATGCTGGTTCAACTCTCAACGGATCTGAAAGGTTAAACCTTGAGTTGAAACTTAGTTCAAAACAATTGCCTAATGGCCAAAACAGTAACGATTTTTTGAAAGAAATAGAAAATATTAGAGCAAGAATAAAAATTATTAAACAGTATATAAGTAGTTGGCGAACTAGTGAATTTTTTAGACAATTAATCAAGGCGAGTGCTACTTATGTAATTTCGCCAATTAACAAAACTAATATTCTCTTATCAAATACTAATTATAATACTGCTTTAAATTTATTTGATTTTTTAGAACATTGTGCTGATGATGAGGGTTATGAAAGTTCGAAAGACAGTTTAAACACTACTGGTGATGAAATATTAAAAGGAATTTTAGATGATGCATTTTTAATGAATTACTTTGTTTTAGATTCGATATCTTCGTCTAAAAAAGAACAGAAAGAGAAATTATCTAAATACGCTATTTTAATGATTAATCAACAATTAAAAAGAATAATTTCAATACTTTTAAATAATGGAGTAGAAATATCAGAGGACGAAATATTAAAAATGGTATCAATAGAAATCAACAGCGAAAAAAAGAAATTATTAATTGGTAGTAGTGATGTTAAAAAGAAGTTTCAAAGTGCACTTGATGAATATTTAGATAAGACGAAAGATTTCATGTAGGAGGAATTATGAAAAAAATAAAAGAAAAGAATAAAAATAAAATTTTAAATATTATTTTGGCTACTGTTCGCACGTTAGTAGTTATAGCGTTTGTAGCATTTATAGTTGTTGTGTGTTTACAACGTTTTAGTGGAAATAAAATATCTTTCTTTAACTACAGAATGTTTACTGTAATTTCAGGAAGTATGGAGCCTAAATATGTTATAGGAGATGTATTAATAGCGAAAAAAGTAGATCCATCTAAAATTAAGATAGGAGATGCTGTTACTTATCAAGGAAGAAGTGGTGGCTTTGCTGGTAAGGTTATTACCCATGAAGTTATCGGTGTTGGGAAAAATTCGAGTGGTAAGTATGTATTTAAAACTCAAGGGTTAGCCAACCTTGTAGAAGATCCGGCTGTTCTAGAGGATCAATTATATGGTGTAGTTATTTATAAGTCATTGATATTATCAGCTATATATAAAATAGTTGCGACCAATATAGGTTTTTATATTTTTATTATAATACCAATGGTCTTTATTATAGGTTCTGAAATAATATCAACTTTATTAAAGAAGGAAGAAAAAAGAAGAGAAGAACTAAAAGATAAGTAAGAATAAGTGAGGTGGGGTGATATAAATGAAGCAAAGACACAAAATGTACTTAAGACTAAATATAATGTCCTTAGTTTTTGTTGCAGTTTCATTTATATCAGTAACTCTTGCTTGGTTTGCATATAGTGGTTTAGTAGATGTCAAAACCGAGGTAAATATAAAAGCTTGGAATATTGAATTAAAGAAAGATGGACAAACAGTTTCTAATGATATTGTTATATCTTTATCAGATATATATCCAGGGATGGACACTATTAATGAAAAAATCAATATTAATAATTTAGGAGATTCAGATGCGGGGGTCAGTTATTCAATTGTTTCAGCTAGAATACTAGGTGAGGAAGAAGATAATTACATAACTGATGAAGAAACTCTTACATCAGAATATGTGGATGATATATTATCCCATAATTATCCTTTTCATATTAATATCAATTTAAGTAAGAATTATGTTTTAGCTAAGGGTGAAGAAAGTTCTTTTGAAGTATCGGTGTCATGGCCTTTAGACTCTGAAAGCAATCAAGTTGATAGTTCTTGGGGAACAAAAGCTTATCTGTTTCAAGAAAGTGAAGAAGCATTACAAATCCAAGACGAAAGTTATCAAATAAGACCTTCTATTCATATAGTACTTAAAGTTACTGCTGAACAATATATATCAACAGATACAGCAAGTGATCCTAATTATGATTTAGGTGATCGAATCTTGTTTGATGTAGTAAGCAATCAAATCTGTGAGGGTATCAGTGCAACATGCCTAGAAACCTTTGTAATCGATGTTAATAGCACATTAGGAGAAGATACAGTATCTTTACTAGCAAATCCTAATAATGCCTACATAAGCGGTAATTATAGCGATTATAGCTCGTTACTATCGACACTTACAAATGATTGGACAGTATCTAATCGAGCATTATTAGTAGAAGATATATTGAAGGTGATTTCTAAAGATGTCATGGGTTCACTTCTAATAAGAGAAAATATCTCTGATGCTATTATTGGAAAATTAACTTATAACGATCGAATAAATACTGAACTAAATAGAGCAATCAATTATAATGGTTATTATAAGTATAAAAGTAATACCTTTAATTACTTATTATCGAATACCTGTTATTGGACTAATAGTGAATATAATATTGATAGTGGATTTGCTATAAAGAAAATAGATGAAACTAATTCAAAATTATATAATGAATTAAAGACTAATAATTGTAAGGTAGTACCTATAATTATTGCTGATAAAATAAATTTACAGTCATAAAAAAAGAGAAATTAATTATATAATTTCTCTTTTTTATTCTATTATTTGTTCAAATGATATATTTGCACTCATAGCTAAAGAGGTTCCTTCAGAAGCTGCTAAGAAACCGATACTACTATCAGTTTTATCATCCATTAATTCATCTTCACCTTCATACCATTCAAAGTATACTCTAACAGTAAATGCACTAAATTTAAATTCTTCAATTTCTTTATCAAAATTCAAGGTATCAGTTATTTGATCCTCTTCTAAAGTTACGATATCAAGAGGATCTCCTTCTATATAATCTTTAGGAACAAGTGAGTATCCTGTTATTTTTATATCTGGCATATTTTCATTTTCAATTGCTAAATCAATTGAATAACTAAATGATACTTCTACATTAGTAGGATCAATATCGATATCAAAGTGCCCCTTAGAACCAGGTGCTATAACACCAGCCGAAACAGTTTCGCTTTCTTCAATCTTAGGTACAAATGATATTGTCGAGCTTGCATTATTTGTTATATCGGTGTCACTAACAAGAATTTGCCACTTAGCGAATAATACTTCAATATTACCTGTTGCATCAGCTACATATCTTGAGTAAGTACTGCTCATAAAGCAAAGACATACTGATAACGATATAAACACAAATATAAATCTTACTTTTTTGAGCATATACATGACCCCTTTCTATATTAATTATATGGTCTATACATGCTTTTATCAATGTTTTTCGACTTTTCCAATTGTCAAGTCTTGTAAAGAGTTTTACTAGTAAAATAGGCCTTTTAACTATATATAACAAGGGTTAAACAAGTATTTATACATCAAAAAGAATTTTAATCATAATAAGCCTATCTTTTTTTATTATTTTACATAAAATAGTTTGAGGAGGTGTTATATGGTTGTAGTAGATGCAGGTCATGGCGGTGTTGACTCTGGGGCAGTAGGAAATGGTATTATTGAAAAGGATCTTAATTTACTTATTTCTAATTACATGTATAATCGTTTCCAAGAATTAAAAATACCAGTTGTAGCAACCAGAACTACCGATGAAGAATTATCCCCAGCCGCAAGAGTATCTAGAATTATGGATGCCTATGGTAATAATAAAGATGTAATAGTAATAAGTAATCATATTAATGCAGGGGGCGGGGATGGAGCTGAAGTAATATATGCCCTTAGAAATAATAGTATATTATCTAATCTAATCTTAGAAGAAATAAGTAAAGAAGGACAAAATATAAGAAAAGCATATCAAAGAAGATTACCTAGTGATACTTCTAAAGATTATTATTTTATTCATAGAGATACAGGTTTAACAGAACCGGTAATAGTTGAATATGGATTCTTAGATAGTCCTGGGGATGATGTCAACCAATTAAAAAATAATTGGAGGAATTACGCTGAGGCTGTTGTAAGAGCAGTTTCTATTTACTTAAAAAGACCATATGTTCCTGAAATGGGAGCTAATGTTTATAAAGTACAAAAAGGAGATAGTTTATATAGTATAGCTATTAAGTTTAATACAAGTGTAGATGAATTAAAAAGAGTTAATAATTTAACCACAAATGCTTTAAATGTTGGTCAAATACTTAAGTTACCTACTGAAATTGAAACAGAAAATTATATTACATATACAGTAAAAGCAGGAGATAATCTATATTCGATAGCAAGAACTTATAATATAGCAGTAACTAATTTAATTGAATTTAATAACCTTCCATCAACATCATTAAGTATCGGTCAACAAATACTAATTCCTGTTCAAGAAGAAATAATAGAAATAACAGAACCTACTGAATATATTGAGCATGTTGTTAAAAGTGGTGAAAGCTTATACTCTATTGGTAAAAAATATGGATATACTGCAAGTGAATTAATGCAATATAACAATTTAAAAAGTAATTTATTATCTATTGGTCAAATATTAAGAATACCAAATGTTGTTAGTGAAGTTACATATACAGTAAAAGCAGGTGATAATTTATACTCAATAGCAAGAACATATAATACAAGTGTTGATGAAATAAGAAGCAAGAATAATTTAAAAAGTAATTTATTATCTATTGGTCAAGTACTAATAATATAAAACAAAAAAAAGACATAGTCTTTTTTTAACGTATTTGTTTACATACACCTAAATCAGGTGAATAAAAACAATGATTTTTATATTTACCAGATAATCTTTGTTCCCACCATAAAGATTGACAACTATCACCTTTTTTGGGAGCATAGAACCATAAAGAATTAGTGGCTGGATGATAATATTCTCCTCTTATAATACGGTCAGCTAAATTCCTTTCAGTAGTAGTAGGATTACTAAAAAATAAAGGGCTAGTTGATCCACTAAAGCCACCGGGATTTTGATTTACCATTTGGGTTATTGTTCTAATATTTTTAAATGTTAAACAATCGGCTAAGACCCTATTGGCTCCTACATTGCCTACCATTAACATTCCTAAGTCGCCTTCACCAACAGCCTC